>Ga0207133_1135_pt1 | contig 11815 bp, 7 predicted proteins | sample Alteio_BWMinHeat_11_FD_153537 | JGI IMG/M metagenome (GOLD analysis project Ga0207133, IMG submission 153537) | Enriched cells from forest soil in Barre Woods Harvard Forest LTER site, Petersham, Massachusetts, United States -... | ecosystem: Environmental > Terrestrial > Soil > Temperate forest >... | reverse complement strand
TATCTTGCTCTTCGCAATCGTCAATCAACTCTAACACTTTTTCACTTTTCAGAAGCTCGCCGGCGACATAGACTTCAGCTAAGGCATCGTTTGAGAGGACATTTTGACGGGCGTCTTCTACAGAGTTTCCTGAAAAAGTAACCGTCTGAACATAAGGGTCCTTTTCGATGAGTTTGGCTAAAAGATCGGTGCTTTTGCCTTCCCCGAGAATCATCACGGTTGCTTTGGGTACAAAGATCCGGTAAATATTGGCCGCAAAGGTTTCCCATCCCAGGCGTGATAAGAACAGAACCGCAATGGCAATAAAAAAGGCCAGGCTCATCACCAGTCTCGAATATTCGAATTCCCGGTAGAGGAAGGTCGCAGCGATGATGAGAATCGTGGCTAAAACGACACTCTTGGCAATGGTCAAAAACTCATCCGCAGCATCGTAAAAACGCCTTTGGTAAAGATGTCCCCAGAGCGCGAAAACTAAAATCCACAAAGGCACCACGGCTCTCAGCGCATCTTTATAAAAGGACCAAGGTGCGATTCCTTTCCAGGCAGGGACGAAATGAAGAAATGGCTGAAAATGAAACCGGATATAATACGCTAGGCCGAAGGAGACATAGATCATCACCGCATCGTTCAGGATCAGAACTAATAGGAAAGCCCATTTTCTTTTCATGAGGCTTTTATCCTATGAAATGTGACTCCGGAAATCAACGATGAGACTGTGAATGGGCCCTGGCGATTTTCAAAAAGCAGCATGGATCCTGCCGCTTCCAAGGCTTGGGCCTGAGAAAAAACGCTGAACCTGTCCCATTCTTTTTTTGTTGGGTTCAAGCACATGACCGTAAGTGAAACTCACTCAAGTAATTTTTAACCAGCATCCGGAGATAAATTTTTTTTGATAAAATCCTCAAATTCAGCCCTAAACCTGGTTTTGCTGAATTGAAGCGAATGTTCGCGGATCGGTTCAGAATCCCAAATTTTTCCCTCAAATCGCCGGATGGCTTCAAGCAGAGATCCTTCCGTCGGCGTTTTAAAGAAAATCCCTGTTCGTCCCTCCTGAACAGTCTCCAGAGCGCCTCCTTCAGCAAAGGCAATCACCGGGGTGCCGCAAGCCATGGCTTCCACAGGGACGATCCCGAAATCCTCTACGCCGGGAAAAATCAGCGCTTTGCATTTTCGATATTGGTTGCGCAATTCTTCGTTGGATCTCCATCCGAGGAATTCGATGTTGGGTTTTGCCATGGCCTTCAGTGTTTCGGATGATTGTCCGTTGCCAATCACTTTGAGTTTTTTTCCGCAGGTGTTAAAAGCTTGGATCGCGATGTCAATCCGTTTATACGGGGCCAGCGCAGAAACAACGAGATAAAAATCGGAAGGTGATTTTTGGGTCTCAGGGGTATAATAGTCTAAATCAGCAGGGGGATAGATCACCTGAGCCTCCCGCCCGTAGTATTTTTTGATACGGGTTTGAACATGACGTGAGTCCGCAACGAAATACCCCACGGTTTGTGCCGTTCGAACGTCCCAACTTTGTAAGCCGGGACGGATCCGATTCATCATCCATCGGACCGGCGGTCTGGAACGGTTTGGTCCAAAATAGTTTTCGAACTGGTCCCAGATGTATCTCATGGGAGTGAAACAGTAGGAAATGTGGGTGGCCTGTTTGGGAACCCGACACCCCTTGGCCACACAGTGACTGGTCGAAATGATCCAATCGTACGCGGAAAGATCAAACGACTGGATCGCATGGGGCATGAGCGGGAGGAAATAACGGTAATGTTTTTGGGCCCCCGGGAAATTCTGCAGATAGGATGTCCTGATCGAGTGGCTCTCAATTGTTTTAGAAACCGAATCGGGAATGTGAAGAAGGGTGAAAATGTCGGCGTGCGGAAACATTTCGCAGAAAATTTCGAGAACTTTTTCACCCCCTCTCATCCCGGTCAGCCAGTCATGGACCAGAGCAATTTTTTTGTTCAGATACATTCTTGATAGACCTGGGCGATTTCATCCGCGCAACGTTTCCAAGAAAATTGTTTCACGCGTTCTTTCCCTTTGAAAATCAGTTCTTTAATTTTAGCATCATCTCTCCATAGATGGATGATGAGATCCGCAAGCTCTTGGGGATTCCGGGGATCAAACAGAAGTGCCGAGTCCCCCACGACTTCCGGCAAGGACGCAGCATTGGAAGAGATCACTGGAACCCCGGAAGCCATGGCCTCTAAAGGGGGCAGACCAAATCCCTCATAGAGAGATGGAAAGATGAAAATCCTGGCTTCTCGATAAACTTGGAATAGTTTTGCCGTGGGTATTTCGCCCAGCCACCGAATATCGGAACGGTCTTTGAACGCTCGGGTATATTCGGGCATGGAATCCTTTCCTACAATCCTGAGCGACAAATCTTTCAGCTCTTTCTTGGCCAACAGAAAAGACTCAATGAGAATTTTAATGTTTTTAGTCGGTCTGACATTCCCGACATAGAGGAGATAGGGTTCTTTTGGAAGGGAAGGGGAGGGACCGTTGATGGGGGACGAAGGTGGGTTCAAAAATTCTTCCGATACGGCAGGATAGACGACCTGGATTTTTTTTTCAAGGGATCCCAAGATCTGCAGGAGATCCTGTTTTGTGTTCTGGGAATCGACCAGAATCACTTTAGCTTTTTTACAGACCGCTTCGATCATCCCCCGGGCATAGAAGTAAGCCAAGCGTGACGGTGGGAACTTGAGGTGGATCAAGTCATGGAGGGTGATAATCAGCGGCCCTGAGACTCCCAGAGGAGCGTTGTAATGTGGCACATGAAGAAGTTGGACGGGGTTTTTTCGGAGCAGTTTTGGAAAAAAGACCTGTTCACGAATGGAGTAGATCGGGAAATCCGCTAAAACTTTCCTGGCAGGGTAGTTGGCAATTTTGACGAGGTCTCCAAAAAGGGTTAGGTCCAGGTTGGTCTTTTCAACCAGATGTTTGAGGACTCCTCGGATGTAGGTTCCGATCCCGGAATGGCGAATCATTCTTGCGTCAAAACCAATCTTAATCATGGAGATCTCTACTCGGAGTCAGTCGCAGATTCGGTATTTGAGCAGGCACACAAGGTAAGCCCATCCATCGGTCCAGGTGATCTTTTTCCCTTCAGAATAGGTACGCCCGCTGTAGGAAATAGGGGTTTCATAAATCCTCAGCTTTCTTTTGCATACTTTGGCGGTAATTTCAGATTCAAAACCGAACCGGTCGCTTTTGAGCGGAATGGACTTTAAAATTTGGGACTTAAAAACTTTGTAACAGCTTCCCATATCCGTCAGGTTAATGTTGTAAAGAACATTGGTGAGCAGAGTAAAAAATTTATTCGCGGCATAATGCCAGAAAAAAAGAACCCGATGCGGACCTCCCAGAAAACGGGAGCCATAGACAACATCTGCGCGGCCATCCAGGAGCGGTTCGAGAAGGGAAGGATAGTCGCCGGGAGTGTATTCCAAGTCCGCGTCTTGAATCAGGATGATTTCGCCGGTCGTGGCCGGAAGCGCTGTCCGGATGGCAGCGCCCTTGCCTCGGTTTTTGGGATGGAACAGGACTTTAATTTGAGGGGAGGCAAGAGAACGGAGGAGATCCGAGGTTCCATCCGTTGAACCGTCATCCACCACAATGATTTCTTTGGAAATAGAAACCCCCTCGACTCTTCGGATGATTTCAAGGATCGTATTTTTCTCGTTGTAAGCAGGAATAATAACGGAAAGTTTAACCATGGGAAAGCACTCCGGTATGATTTTGAATCAGCTTTTTAATTTCAACGATCAGGTCTTCCGATCGGGATTCGATCGGGAAAACATGAACATTTTTTCCCCACGGTTTCCACTGTTCGACCGGTTCGACTTCATTAAAAATCACATTGGTTCTGGCACCCAACGCGGCGGAAAGATGAGCGACGAAGGTGTCCACACAATAAACCGATAGCGATTGCTTGAGGAGACCTGCTAAAACAGGCAAAGGCGTTTTGCCTGCCAGATTAACCGCCCGGGACCCCACAATCATTTCTTTAACCAAAACTTCGTCCGAAGCGTCCCCGGTACAAAAGACCTGGATCCCCTCCTTCTCAAAATAGGCAATCAGCTTTTTCCATTCTGCCAATATCCAGTGTTTCTGGTTGTGAAGAAAAGATTTTTGGCAGAACGCATGCAGGATGATATATGAATCTCGCTTTTTGAGTCCTACATTCTGTTGCAGCTCCTGGGTCTGTTGCAGGTTCACGAGGTAACTTAAATCGGGATCGGTTCTGGAAGCGTGAGGATCAATACATTTCCAAAGATCATAGAAATGTTCCGATTCATGGATCCCTTCACGCCAGGAAGTTGAAACGTCCAGAAGGAATCCAAATCCTCCCGTCAAAAAACCTGCGAGACATTTTGCGTTTGACAGGGCCAGAAGAGGAATCGAATTGGGATAATAGGCTCTTAAATCCAAGACCAAGTCGTACTCTTCCCGGCGAGTGATTTCAACGATGTTTGCAATGTCGCGTGCCATCTTCCAAAGTCTTTCCCAAAAAGTCCCCTTGCGGTTCAGTCGTAGATCGTCAAATTCAAAGGCCCTCTCGATCAACGGATGATTAAGAAGGACCGCTCGCGACCAGGAACCGCACAGAAAGTGGATCCGGCATTGCGGAAACGATCTTTTGATGGCAGGAACCAGGTGCAAGGCCAGGAGAACGTCTCCCAGGTGGTCGATTTTAGTAATCAGAATTTTCTCTAAGGTCTTGGGAACAGTCTTTTTGCGTTTGAGTCTGAAGAGGCAACGTCCTAAAAAATCTAGACCTTTAAAGGTCACGATCGCCAAAGGATTGGAAAAAAGATACCCGGAACGCAGCTTTTTAATTGAAGGGGTCTTGAAGTCTTGGGGTTTGAGAGGCACGACGGGAGACCCGGAACCGATCAAAACCAGAAACTGGAAAAACCCTCTCCAGAGGTAGGGGATTGAACGGACTTGGCCCTTCCGGACATAGGTGACCGAGTCCCGAGCCATCAGGAGCGGAAAAAAAAGTCCGTACAAGAATATCCGGTGGGCAATCCCCGCGTGTTTCCAAGCAGCTAGAAAGCGGTTTCTCCAGCGATAAAATGATTGGAAAGGTTCATACTCTCCGCCCGAAGTGATGTTTCCCTCATGGATCACGACCGCCATGGGATCGTAGAGGAGTTTCCAACCGTTTTTTTGGGCCCTTAAGGAGTAGTCAAGATCCTCGGCATATAAAAAGTAACTCTCGTCCAGAAGCCCGACCGTCTCGACAACTTCTCTGCGGACCAGGAGCGCACAGCCCGGCAAGAACCGGCACTCAAGCATCGGTTCGTATTGCGTGGAAGCTTTCTGACCTCGATGCCGGTTTCGAGCCAAAAAACGCCATGGGATCCATTCTCCCCCGGCAGCCCACAAAATTCCCTGAGCCTCATTCGCCAGGATTTTAGGTGCCGCAATGCCGCACTGCGCATTTCCTTTCATCGTTTTTACCAGATGCTGGAGAGAATTTTCCCGGATTTCAGCATCGTTATTGAGCAGAAAATAAAATTCAGGATGCCACTGGTTTTGCGCTCTTCCTATCCCCTGATTGATGGCGCAGGCAAACCCCTGATTTTCAGGCAAGGAAAGGAAATCCACCTCCATGAATTCAGGTTTAAGAAGTCGGGTATTATCCGTGCTTCCGTTTTCAACCACCAGGATTTTAAGTTCAATTCCCATCCCGTTTTTAAGGAGAGAAAGGATACACTTTCTTGTTTCTTCTACCTTTCCCAGACAGGGGATGATCGCAACCACTTGAAAATTCGGCATCGGATTATTCCACATCCGGTGAAAAATCAAAATATTTACGGCTCTGGTTCACATTATAAAAAGGATCGGGCTTTGAAAGAGTCTCTTTCCACCGTTCCTGAAAAATTCTTTTGTCCCGGGGTGAATGAGAACGGTTCTGGCCTTCAATTTTCGTCGAGAGCAAGGTTGCAAAAGGAGTCCACACGATCCAATACCCATGCTCTCTCAAACGAAGACAGAAATCGATATCTCCGTAACTAGAACTGAAACGTTCATCGAACCCTTTCAACTCATTGAAAACACGGGAAGAGGTCAAAAGACAGTCTCCACTGACGGCGCTCGAATTCCGGATTAACCGGTGAGGCTGATTATAAAGAATCGCATCGTCCGGAACGCCTTTAAAGGCATGATCCATGAGGTCCCCCAATCCCAAGATCACCCCCCCATGTTCGATCGTCCGATCCGGATAGAGAATTTTGGCACCGACCGCACCCACGGTCATTCTCTGGATCGGTTCCAATAACGATTCGATCCAATCGGATTGGATCGTTTCAGTTGCGTCGCTTAAGAAAATAAAGCTGTCTCCTTGCGAATGCCTGGCTCCCTCATTGAATGCGTTGATCATCGACAAATTGTTTTGAACGGTGACCTTATGGAGCTGATGGAAACCGGTGATCTTTTTTGAACTTTCTTCGTCAATGCCACGGTCAACGACAACAATTTCATAATTTTTATAGGAACTGCGAAGGATCAGACTTTCCAGGCAACGGGTCAATGGAACACCGCTGGAGCTGACGATGATAATACTGACGCGAGTTTGTTTTGGAATCGAGAACCGGCAACGGTAAAGGCCTCTTTCTTCCGGTTCCTCAACCCGTGCGTCCATTCGTTTCCTTTTAAAATACGATTCCAATGCTTTTTTGCCGGACTCGTAAGCATAGTGTTTAGCTTGAGGGCTGGAAGCCGTTGAGCCGGGGGTTTTTCGCCAACTATAAAGAACGTACGGGAGGTGCGCGACTTTCTCAGACTTTTCAATCGCCCTTAAAAGAATCTCGAAATCTTGAGCCCCGTCAAAACCGGGGACGAATCCCCCGATGTCATCAAAGATTTTCTTTCTCAAAACGGAAAGATGCCCGATATAGTTATGGCAGAAGAATTCGTCCGGGGAAAAGTCCGGTTTAAAATATACCTCACGGTGAACTTCGTACAAATCCACTTTATCGTTATCCGAATAAAGAAGATCCAGGTCCGGAGATTTGTTTAGTTTCTCTGCCACTCGAAACAAAGCATCGGGTGAAAGGAGGTCATCCTGATCCATGAAAGCAATGAACTCCCCTCTGGCCAATGAGGAAGCTTTCTGTGAAGCTGAAATAATGCCTTCGTTTTTCTCCTCAAACCTGAGGATGATCCGAGGATCATTTTTACGATAGTTTTCCAAAATCCTTTTGTGATCAGAGGTTTTGGATCCGTCATCGCAGATGCAAAGCTGCCAGTCGGGATAACATTGGTTTAAGATACTTTCGATGGCCTGTTTGAGAAAAGGGATATCGGGTTTGTAGGTCGGGATCACGATGCTGATGAGAGGACGGTATTTAAACTGGAGGGATCTCTGATGCATTTCGGCCAAGGAGGTTTTAGTCAGTTCATTTTTTCTTCTCCACTTTTCATACACCAAATCAGGGTCTCGGTCTACCCCTTGAGAATATTTTTCTTTCACCAGGAATTTGCCGTATTTGAATCGGTATATAATTTTCTGAAAAGTTGTGTGAACCCCGTCACTGGACAGAGATTCCCAGAGACGGTAGGCAGTATAGACGATCTTTCTCTGCAGACTTTTCTCCGGAAAAAAAATCTTTTCGAAAAAGGTGATTCCGATCTTATTCATGTTTCAGTTTGTGAAACTGCATTTCCTTCGGGCAAGGGGAGGACCGTAAGATGAGGCCTCACCTTTAAAAAATTATAGACCAGCAGGAATCCGATGGTCAGATTCATCCTCATGCTCTCGTAAACGCGTATCGCCATTAAGTTTTCGGTCATGGAAAGGATGAGAAAACTGAAGAGAAAACAGGAGCACGCGGAGATCTCGGGTCGGGCTAGGAAATACATGGGATCCTTCCATTTTGCTCTCAAGGATCTAAATAGAGTATACCATAGACAGCCCCAGGCAAAAAAGCCAAAGAGACCAGTTTCGGCCAATAAATGCAAACTGACGTTGTGGGCATGCCAACCGTTTAAGTAGAACCCGTTCCGGCCCTCCCCGTGAGTGCGGTCATGGAAATTGTGATAATCCGTATAGGCAATTTTGTCATAGGTACCAAGCCCGATCCCTGTTAAAGGATGGTCCAAAAACATTTTGATCGTGTCTTTCCAGATCCCCCAACGCGTTTGGACTCCTCCCTGCGCTTGAAACTCAGCAGAGTTCATCACGACATATTGGATCCCAAATCGACTCTGAGCCGTAATGACGAAAAGGAGGATCAACAAGGACCCGATCACGAGCCCCCATTTTTCCCATTTCAAATGATTCATCCATGGAACCAAAAGTGTCGTGACCAAAAATGAAAACCATCCGGCTCTGGAATAGAGAACCAGGATTCCCAGCCCGACGACCATCCAGGCCATTCCAAAATATAATCGCTTCTTGAATTCGGGATGTTTTAAGGCGGTCGCGAGAAAAATGGGTGAAAAAAAGTTTAAAACCCATGTGATTTGCAGTTTACCGATCCAGGAATTATTTTTGAGGTGGTAGGTCCCGACATCCAAACCTTCATGGATTCTCCAGAGAATGACGCGGACCGCTAAAAAAACGGCGGCAAAGAGCAGACAAAACTCCATCCGTTCTATGTTTGTTTCCGATTGGAGGCTTAAGGCAAAAAGGTATAGGAACAGAAGAATGGCGCAGAAACTTCCCAATGCTTCCAGGCTCATTCTTTTATCCTGGGAAAAAAGACAGGAACCGGAAAATCCGAACAAAAGCATCAGAAAAGACTGTTTCAGCAGTTTTGTATCCGCTGTTTCTTGGAACCGAATCCCTTGAGTGAGGATCAAAAGCACAAAGGCAAAAGCCAGCAAAAACACATAAAGTTTTGGCCAGGAAAGAATCAGGAATGGGAGGTGTTTTTCCTGAATTCCAAATGGGAATCGCGGGAAGTCTCCGGTTACCATCATGAAAACGGCTGCCAAAAAAAGCCATTCTCTCATGGAGCTGAGGCTGAATCCTCGTTTCATAGATCCCCCTGTACACAATGCCTTAGCGCAACGCAGAAAAGAACAATTTCCGTCACGGCTAAAAAGGGCAAAGCCGAAGGAGACAAAGAGTTTAGAGAAGCGATTCTTTGAAGGGATTCTCTCCAAGAAAAGGAATGAAAAAATCCCTGGGTGATTTGAAATTTTGTGAGAAGTCCAGTGTAGTAAGGCAGTAGGATCCCATCGTAAGCCCATAGAGTCAAGGCATAAAAGATAAGGAGGGTCGTTTTAAAAATTTTCAATTTAAAACCGGGGACGAGAGAACGGACCGCACTGAAAGACAATAAGATATGAGTTGGAAGTAGGACCGTCCAATACCATCCGCCCATTGAGTCCATGTTTCCTGGCAGGCGGATGTGAATCTGGTGCTGAATCATCCCTAAAAGGAAAGAGATTGAGGAACCCAAAATCAATATTTCCATACTCCAGAGTTCTTTGTCTTGTCTTGAACGCCAGAGGTGAATAAGAAGGACCAATCCTAGGGTTAATAAAGCGAAAGAGAAAATCTTGTAGACCGCGGAAGGGAAGGGTACAAAAGACCAATTACCTGCCCAAAGAATGCCAATCACATTGGAAATAATAAAACTTTTCCAGTCAACCCTCGGGATAGCCTTGAACTTTTCAGCCAAGCTTAACCGGTTTGTTTCCACCGTATGAACCGTTGGGTTCCACGTTCCATAAGATAGCAGGTTATGCCGGAACCACCATCCGCTCACCAACAGAGCGGTCAAACCGAAGAAAAATACATATTTCAAAAGCGCGGCTTTTCCCTCCTTCAAGCGCAGGAACCAATAGAGGTAATCGGCCATGAGAAGCGGCAAAAGAGTCAGGCAATAGAGTTTAGTCATCAGTCCTAGTCCCAAGAGCAGTCCGGATAAAACAGATGTTTTCAAGGTGATCCCTTTCTGCCACTGGTGGAGTGTGAGAAAGATCAGAGCGGTGACAATCGGGAAAGCCAGGCAGTCATTAGTCAGATGACCCAAGAGGATGAACGTCGCTGGATAAGCCGCGATCAGAAGAAGACCGAAGAGACTTTCTTGGGAGTCCAAGAAAAGCCTCATGAGACGATAGGCTGGCCATAAAGCAAGAGAAGCGATCAGGATCGAAACGATTCTTAAAATTCGGACGCATCCAACGAGGCTCGTTCCATGAAGAATTTTATAAATGGGAACTAAGATCCCGTAAAAAAGAGGCGGATGTTGAGCCTGCCAGCTCGAGATTTTGTATTGGGTTTCCGGCTGACACAGTATTTTTTCCAATTTTAAGATTCTGGTTGCCCGTTCCTCTTTTGTCAGAGTCCAGAATTGAGCAAAGGAGGGTTGTCCCCAGGTATAAGAATCGGCAGGCGTCAGTTGAATGGATTCATAAACTTCTTGCGGGACCGAAGGCACATTTTGAACGGGAAGTTTACCAGTTTCAGATAGATAGGCGACGTAACTGTAATGGAGCCATTCATCAAATCCGCCCCAGAGCGGCAGGATCATGATCGAATGAAGTCCCCGTACAATAAAGAAAACCCAGACCAGCGCAATGGCCTGAAGGGATTTTCTATTCGTTTGCATTGAAAATTTGCTCCAATTCTTCCGGAATCGGGGGCGGTCGGCTTGAATTTTCAACAAGAACGTAGATCGTAATCGGGCCGCTCGAATATATTTCATCTAAATGGCGGTTCCAGAATTCTCGAAAAATTATACGAGCGTCCTTTTTCCAGAAAAACATGGGCATCCCTTTAAGACGCAGGAGTTCTTGACGGTTTAAAAGTAGGTGAGTCACATTTGAATGTTTCCACTCTTCATAGAAACCATCCGCTGTCTTGCAGTCGCGAATTTTTTCTGAGATCCAATGTTCATTGTTCACCGAAGGAGCGATGACGTTCCTTTTGAAAAGATAAGATTTGGTCTCTCCCAAAAATAGGATTTGCGATGAGGGAGGTAGATGAGCGTTCACCCACAGGGCAGAATCATAATATCCTTCTGCATAGAGTTTCTCCGTTTTGGATGGTGACAGTCCCCAAAGGGCCGTTCGTCCATAGGAGACTCTCTCCAGTGTGGGTAGCCATCCAAAGCCGTGAAGAATGATCCCAAAGATTAATAAACACTTCAAAAGTCTCCTCTGGGAATCCTCTTTGGACTGCTTTTTCTCAAGTGCTTCACGCCGGATCAGTTCTATGATGTCTTACAATATCATCTGGCTCTTCCGCAAAGCTACCTCATCCATGGAAAAATTGCAGGGGTTCCTTTCAATGCCTACTCAGGGTTTCCTCAAACCACAGAAATGCTATACACCTTGGGTCTTGGAATTGGGGGGGACGATACGATTCCTCACCTGATCCAGTTGGGATTAGCTTCTCTCATGGCTGTTTTTCTTTTTACTCATCTCAACAATCGGTCCCTGGCTTGGCTGGTTACAGGGATGTGGGCCACCTGTCCCCTGGTCGTGGAACAAATCAGCTTTGCAAAGCCGGACGTTTTCTTTTGTCTCCTGACGACCCTTGCATTCTTTATGGTCCTCGACTGGACTCAATCAACATCCTCTTCGACATCCGCATTGGCTGGATTATTCTCAGGTCTGGCATTTTCGACCAAATATACGGGAGCGGTCTTCGCCTTTTTTCTTGGAATGATTCTATTGCTTGTCACACGACAAAAAAGCGGGCACTTTCAATTCAAACCGTTTCTGATATTTGAGGGAATCACTGGTCTCGTTTTTTTTCCATGGGCCGTGAAAAATATTTTTTTCTTTCACAACCCATTCTATCCGCTTCTCCAGAGTCTCTTTGGTTACCAGCATTCCT
>Ga0207133_1134_pt1 | contig 11820 bp, 12 predicted proteins | sample Alteio_BWMinHeat_11_FD_153537 | JGI IMG/M metagenome (GOLD analysis project Ga0207133, IMG submission 153537) | Enriched cells from forest soil in Barre Woods Harvard Forest LTER site, Petersham, Massachusetts, United States -... | ecosystem: Environmental > Terrestrial > Soil > Temperate forest >... | reverse complement strand
AATCCTTCTCTCACACTTTGTTGAACATGAAGCCCCGCAGCACGACCAAACACCACAATATCCAGTAATGAATTAGCGCCTAAACGATTCGCCCCATGCACAGAAACACAAGCACATTCACCTGCCGCATATAACCCTTCGACTAAGTGATCTTGACCCTCTTTCGTGACAGTTAATACTTGTGCGAATTTATTGGTTGGAATACCGCCCATAATATAATGACAAGTGGGAACAACTGGAATCGGTTCTTTTAAGGGATCAACACCTGCAAAAGTAATCGAAAGATCGCGAATACCGGGTAAACGCTTATTAATCACGTCTGCTCCAAGATGATCTAATTTTAATAAAACATATTCGCCTTTGGGACCTGCTCCTCGGCCTTCGCGAATTTCCATCATAGAAGAACGTGAAACGACATCGCGGCAAGATAAATCTTTTAAGTGGGGCGCATAACGTTCCATATAGCGCTCACCGTCTTTATTAATTAAATAACCGCCTTCGCCACGACTCCCTTCGGTAATCAGCACACCCGCACCATAAATCCCCGTCGGATGAAATTGCCAAAATTCCATATCTTGTAAAGGTAATCCCGCGCGCAGAGCCATCCCAAAACCATCACCTGTATTAATTAAAGCGTTCGTAGTCGATTGGAAAATACGGCCCGCGCCACCCGTCGCTAAAATAGTCGCACGTGATTTTAAAAAGACGACTTCTCCCGTTTCAATACTCATCGCCACAACGCCTGCAATACCTCCCGCTGCTTTGACAAGATCAATGGCAAACCATTCATTATAAAACTGCGTTTTTGCTTCGATATTTTTTTGATACAACGTATGCAGCATGGCATGGCCCGTGCGATCAGCCGCGCAACAGGTTCGATGGGCTAATTCACCGCCATAATGACGTGTTTGACCGCCGAATGCGCGTTGATAAATTTTGCCATCATCAAGACGAGAAAAAGGTAACCCCATATGCTCTAATTCATAAATCGTCTCAGGCGCGTGCTTACACATGTATTCAATAGCATCTTGATCGCCTAAAAAATCCGATCCCATAATCGTATCGTACATATGCCAACGCCAATCATCTCCTCCATCCATATTGCCAAGTGCCGCATTGACGCCGCCCTGCGCTGAAACCGTATGAGAACGCGTTGGAAAGACTTTAGAAATCACCGCGACTTTTAAACCTGAGGCCGCAAGCTCCAAGGAAGCTCTTAATCCCGCACCGCCGCCACCGACAATGACAGCATCAAACGTATGTGTTGCCAATTTCATTGCTTAAACACTCCACAAAATCATCAGTGTTTCTAAAAAGAACGCTATTAAAGCCAAAATAATAATAGAATTTAAAATCAATCGCGCCCAACTGCATTTAATATAATCTGTCAATATTGTCCACATTCCAATCCAGGCATGATAAAACAAGCTGATTGCAACTAAAGCCGTTGCCATTTTCATCCAAAAATAGCCGAATAATCCATGCCATTCATAATAAGCAATATTCGGATGCAGCATAAAAAACAGCATTAATCCAATCACATAAATAGCCATCAGAACCGCGCTCACGCGTTGGATTAACCAATCTGTTAGCCCTTGATGATTCACGCCTAGTACCGATTTCACCATAACCAAATTCCTATTAATACAATAAGGACGAGACTGATGATAATAGTCAATTTTGCGCCCAACCGGCCACTTTTCAGTGTCTCACCTATCCCCACATCCATTAATAAATGACGCACACCCGCGACTAGATGATAAATAAGTGCCGATAAAACAGCCCAAATCATTAGCTTAGCGCAGGGTGTGGTGAGTAATCGATGAATATCATCAAAATCTTGGGGAGAAGCCAGTGACAAATTCAATCCCCATAGCATCAAGGGAATGACTAAAAACAAAACAACGCCAGAGATGCGATGTAATATAGAAACAATGGCAGGAATAGGAAAATGAATAGTCAGTAAATTTAAATTAATGGGTCTTTTGTCTTTCACGGTTTAGATATTCCCTTTATAAAAAAATTAGGTCAGTTCAAAAAATCCGCTCAGCTATCAACGCGATACGATTATAGCTAGGCATGCCAGTCAAATCAAACGTTCTCAAGCGTTTATCGCATTATAGAAGACTAGGCGCCTATTTGACATCCTAACCCTGACTTCTTATAGTTGGAAACAGTCGAGGAAGGAAAGGATGACGTATGTCAGAGCGTGCAAAGCTAAACGTAAAAAATAAGACGATGGAACTCGATATCCTCAGCGGAACCTTAGGTCCTGAGGCCATTGATGTCAGTTCGTTATTATCTACGATGGATTATCTCACCTATGATCCTGGATTTCTTTCAACAGCCGCATGCGAATCAAAAATTACGTTTATCGATGGCGATCAGGGTATTTTGCTCTATCGTGGGTATCCGATTGATCAATTGGCCATGCAATCTAATTTTGTCGATGTCTGTTATCTGCTTTTAAATGGCGAATTACCTGACAAAATTTTATATAACGAATTTCGTCGCGCCATCAATCGCCATACGATGGTGCATGAACAAATTCGTAATTTTTTTAATGGATTTCGACGAGACGCGCATCCGATGGCGGTCATGGTGGGAGTTGTCGGCGCACTATCGGCTTTTTATCATGATACGCTGGATATAAAAAATCCTGAACATCGCGCTATTTCTGCTTTGAGACTCATTGCAAAAATGCCGACGATAGCTGCCATGTGTTACAAATATAGTATTGGTCAGCCTTTCATGCCGCCGCAAAATAAAATGTCTTATGCAGAAAATTTTTTACATATGATGTTTGCAACACCTTGCGAAGAAACAATTCCTGACCCTGTTCTTGTCAGAGCATTAGATCGCATTTTTATTTTACATGCTGATCACGAACAAAATGCATCCACCTCCACTGTCCGCATGGCAGGTTCAACAGGCGCCAATCCATTCGCCTGTATTTCTGCAGGCATCGCGGCTCTCTGGGGTCCTGCACATGGCGGTGCAAACGAGGCTGCGTTAAATATGCTGCATGAAATTGGCGATATCTCCCGCATCCCGCAATATATTGCTCGTGCAAAAGATCCAAATGATAAATTCCGGTTGATGGGTTTTGGACATCGTGTTTATAAAAATTACGATCCTCGCGCGAAAGTCATGCGCGAAACTTGTCATGAAGTCTTAGAAGCCGTTGGCGCGCACGATGCCCCTCTTTTTAAAATCGCCATGGAATTGGAAAGAATTGCATTAGAAGACCAATATTTTATTGATCGCAAACTCTATCCTAATGTTGATTTCTATTCCGGCATTACGTTAAGTGCCATTGGCATTCCAGCGAATATGTTCACCGTTATTTTTGCATTAGCAAGAACCATCGGTTGGATCGCTCACTGGAATGAAATGATCAGCAGCCCGTATCGTTTAAGCCGCCCACGCCAACTTTATACTGGCTCAACAGAAAGATTATTTATTCCTATGGAAGCAAGAAAGTAATTGTAATCTCAGAGCACTCCCCTATTGTCCCCTCTCCGCCCGCGCTTTTTGCGGGGGGAGAGGGGGTATACTGTAACCACAAGGAGGAAGTGACACGTGGCAAAAATGCCAATTAACTTATTTTAGTTGCAGGCTGCGCACAGTGTGTATCAAATAAAAAATTAATACTCAAATTCAACATATAATCATTTTTGCCACCTGAGATGGTATAAAGATCACGAACCTCAGCACGAAATGCCAGAGAATCCGTCGCAAAAAGTTGCGTACCAATGCCTGCATTTAAATTCCCCTGATCAACCGTTTCTGAACCATTGGGTTTTAATCCAATCACACCCAAACCGGCTAATACATAAGGTTCAAAACGCTTATAAGATTTAAATCGATATAATCCATCAGCAGTATACAAAAATCCATGCACGCCATGATTAGAACTAAAATGATAACTGGTCGTTGTTGTATTGATAATACCGACCCCTAACTCTGCCGCCCAATGCTCGTCAAAATTATAATCAACCGCAATATTTGGCAGACTGGGATTATTAAGATTACGTTTATTTGCAAAATGATAATATGCATCGCCCAACGATAATGTCAGAGCCCCAGGACGATTCCCTGCTAAAGTTATACTGCTTCCTGTTAATGCAAGAAACCCAATCCCTACCCATAGCCACTTTCTTTGATTCATTTTTTTTATTCCCTTTTATTTTCTTACCGTAAAAATTGGGCTTATTCTAGCAAACTTATGGCGCTCTTTTAAAATATTATTTACTTACCTCGAAGAGGTTGGTGATGGAGGGACAAATGAACTGCTTCCAGAAGAGCTACTCCCTGTTTCTGGAGAAGATGAGAAAAAATCGCTATTGCGAGAATTTTTTATGCCACGGCTTGGAGGATCATTCAATTTTCTTTTTCTGTGAGCACTTGTCGAACTACTTGAATCCTTTTTGGCAAGCAGCTCGTGCAGCGCCAGCGCCTCATTCAGTATCCGTCCAGCTTCCTTCTTAAGATCAGTAAAATATTGCCGAAAAGATGACCTCTCTTCACTTTTCTCGATATAAGAAAGTGCTATGCCACATAGATGTTCTACCTCTCTCCATCTTTTTCTAGAAGAGTACAAAAAAACTAGATACTGACACATTGGAAGACCACCATCAGGACTATCTAGATCTTCTTTCAATAGTTTCCTGGTTAATTCCATCCCACTCTCGAAATTTTGATTGTTCAAATATACCTTTATTTTTTCTATTTTTTCCGATCTGCTCTCGGATTTTATTTCTGCCAATTTGCGCTCAAATTGATGGGGATTATTTACCTTAAAACTAAAGACGAACCCGGTAATTTCAGCGTCCATTCTCTGCTTGCGGTATGCCCTTGTTACACACATACCGGCATTGGCTGAGCGAAGATATTCATTGAACAAAGAGATAGATTCAGCTGTTTTTGTTTTTGAGAGAAGTGACATTTTATCACAATAAAATTCATGGCCTGGATGCTGCTCATTATAAGATTTTGCCAATGTCTCCAGAACTAAGAGCTCGGCCTGGTGTTGCTCTGGAAGATATCTTTCTGTGTTCCAGTAGAATCCGGTGGCCGCTTGCCGCCAGCTAGAGACGCTGCTTGAAGAGCTCGCTCTGCTAGATGAGCTACTTGAGCTGGATGAAAGTGCCGGGGCCGGGGCGTGAACGCCGACGGGAATTTCTTCGGACTTCTCCAAAACGCGCAATCTTCGATTCGTAAACATAAATTATCACCGTGTTTTTAAAGTTAACAAATTGGTCATAATTCTATCATAATGGCAATAAAGTAGTCATTTATTTTACAAAAAATTTTATCTCACATATTATCAATGAGATAACTGACTCACGGCGAGGAGGTCGATGTAAGTGTAGGCGACCCGCTTCCAGAAGAGCTTCTCTCTATTTCTGGTGTTTCTGGAGAAGATGAGAAAAAACTGTCCTTGCGAGAATCTTTGCTGCCACGATTACTACCGCTTGAAGAACCATTTACTAATTTTCTTTTTCCGTGAGTACTTGCTGGCGTGGAGAAATGGACTGAACTCGCTTCGCTAGATGAACTACTGCCTGTGGATAAAAACACAGGCTCTATGATTTTTTTACCCGAATGATCATTTAACTCGTCCCCTGCTTCAAAATCTTTTTTTCTACTCTCGGATTCAAAGTCTTTCGTTTCATCAGTAGATTCCCGTTTTCTCTCTTTTTTTTCCTCTTTTGTTTCCTTGTCAAGCTCATGCTCTCTTTCTACTGGAGCGCTATCAGTTTCAGACACCGCTCTAAGACAATCATCTATTTTCGAAGGAATAATTTTAGCTTTTATAAGTTCATAAAATTTAACTTCATCTGTAATGTATATTTTAAGTTTATATAGGTCTTTAGGGTTTTTAGGTATTTCACATTTTATAACGGATAGGCCAAACCTCTTATATTGCTCTTCAGCTTCCTCTTCATCTTTTAGAGTATAGGAGGAATTATGTCTTCTATACATTGAATAGCCATCTAGCCCCGTCTGTGCCCATGGTAAAAGTTTTCTTAATATACGTAGTGTTGTGATTGTATCAAGTTTTTTTAAATTTATTTCCGAAGAGGGAGGAGAAGTCATATCTCCGTTGGCCCGCCTTACAAATTGATTAAATTTAACTCTATCTATAATAATTAAGTCGAATTTATGCCCATAACGCCCTCTGTCAATACCTATGCCATAACTCTCATATCTCTCTTTCTCTTTTTCATTATAGTCAGAAGAATGTATTTCATAGAAATAGCTCTTCGAAAGCTTATCCACACTTGGAAAAAGTTGCCTTAATGCCTCTGTTTCTTTTATTTGCGTTGCTATTAAGTCGTCGGTGAACCTACTAAAGAAACCCTGTAGATCCTCGGGCGTATTGCTTAATATTTCATACGCTTTATTAAGTTCTTGTGTTTTTGCATTAAATTCTGCTCTTTTTGTCTCTCTAGAAGGATCTTGTTCCTTTACTTTGTCAGGGTGGCACTCTAATATTGATCTGCGGTAACTCTTTTTTATTTCAATAAGAGTTGCCCCTGGTGATAATTTTAAAATAGCGTAAGCACGATCTCGAGTTATACTCATAAATTATTACCGCGTTGATAAATTAAAAATTGGTCATAATTTTACCATAATGGCAATAAAATAATCACTTATTTTACAAAAAATTTTATCTCGCATATTATCAATGAGATAACTGATAACGGGTATGCGTAATCAACGCCCCGAAAAGAACAATGAGCCAAACGATATAAATCCAGAGCAAAAATATCGGGATAGTCGCGAATGCACCATAAATTAGTTCATAACTGGGGAATTGTTTGAGATATAAAACAAAGCCCATTTTTGTCATTTCAAATAAAATCGCAGCGATAAAACCGCCTATGAAAGCATCGCGCCAATTGACGTGGCAATTGGGGATGACAACGTAGAGGATGCTAAATAAGACGGTATTTATTAATAGCGGGAATAGTGTCAACAAGAAAAAGGATTGCGTGATTTCACTTTTGAGCCACGATAATGAAAAAAGATACGAACTCAAAAAAACAGCGATGCCGATAAAAATCAAAGCGAGTAAGAGGATGAGCCAATATACCATAAAGGCTACAATTCTTTTTTTTCGTTGCGGGACTTCCCAGATGTCATTAAACGTATGTTCAATGGTAATTATTAGCATGCCTGCGGTGATAAATAATAATAAGATTCCCATGATGGGCAGCTCGTGTGCTTTATCAACAAAGCCTTCTAGATAAGATTGAATAATATTGCCTGAGGTGGGAATAAAATTAATGACAATATAATGCTGCGCAAGACTAATAAATTTTGAAAAAATGGGGAAAACGGTGATAAAAAATAAAATCACAGATAACATCGGGACTAATGCAAGTAATGTCGCAAAAGCTAAAGCAGAGGCACGATAGGTGAATTTTTCAGCTAAAAAACGTTTGATGACAATCTTGCAAATTTGCGTCCAATTGGGGATTTTATGAGTCATGGATTGGCTCTTTAATATAGTTCAATTAAGGATATCAGAGTTTGCTATTGTAGGGGCGCCCCTTGTGGGCGCCCTTTTTGTGGATGCCATTACATTGTAGGTATCGGCAAAAAGGGCACCCAAGGGGTGCCCCTACAAAAGAAATTGCAGTCTAACTGCTTAATCTGTTACCTTCTACGATATTTTTACTCTCCGGTGATCTTGGGTCTGAAGGAATCAATATGCTAGAGCGCTTGTTCCAACTCAAAAAAAATAATACCTCTGTTCGAATTGAAATTATAGCGGGAATTTCTACTTTTTTGACGATGTCTTATATTATTTTTGTAAACCCTTCTGTGCTCTCACAAACAGGAATGGATCCAGGTGCTGTGTTTGTTGCAACGTGCCTTGCCGCAGCTTTCGGTTCTGCATTGATGGGGATTATTGCGAATTATCCAATCGCCTTGGCGCCGGGAATGGGTCTTAATGCTTATTTTACTTACAGTGTCGTGCTGGGATCGGGACATAGTTGGCAAGTGGCACTCGGTGCTGTATTTATTTCAGGGTTAATTTTTCTGTGTTTGAGCATTCTTCCGGTTCGAGAATATATTATTAATAGCATTCCTAAATCTTTAAAACTGGCCATTGCTGCGGGGATCGGATTATTTTTGGCTATTATCGGTTTTAAAAATGCAGGGATTATTACTGGCAGTAGCGCAACACTGCTAACACTGGGCGATTTACATCAGACAACCACACTATTAGCCATATTGGGATTTTTTCTTATTATTGGCTTAGAAGCAATTGGAATTTTGGGTGGGACTATTATTAGTATTCTGGTTGTGACTGTGCTGGGTGTTTTATTAGGACATGAAAAATTTATTGGCATTTTTTCCATGCCCCCGAGTATTATGCCGACGTTTTTACAAATGGATCTTAAGGGTGCGGTGAGTTTAGGATTAGTGACGATTGTGTTTGCTTTTTTATTCGTCGATTTATTTGATAACACAGGAACCTTAATTGGGATTGCCTATCGCGCAGGATTCATGGATAAAAACGGAAAATTACCCCGCATTAATCGCGTTTTAATTGCTGATAGCGCAGCAGCGATTGCAGGTGCGGTACTCGGAACATCGACTACGACAAGTTATGTCGAAAGTGCAGTCGGTGTCAAATCAGGCGGACGGACTGGATTAATGGCCGTGGTTGTCGCTATTTTATTTTTATTAGCTTTATTTTTATCGCCCTTAGCCGCATCCATTCCAATATACGCAACTGCACCTGCTTTAGTATATGTTGCGTGTTTAATGGCGCGCGCTTTAACTGAAATTCATTGGGAAGATGCAACAGAATACGCGCCTGCGATGATTACGGCACTCTCGATGCCACTGACATTTTCAATTGCAGAGGGAATTTCATTTGGTTTTATCTCCTACACAGCGATTAAAATTATCAGTGGTCGATTTCGTGATTTAAACGCGGCATTGATTATTTTGTCACTCGCATTTATTGCAAAATATATTTTTCTTCACTGATACACATAACACAATGCAGAATCCCATGAGCATTGGATATGAATCGTTTTTTTAAAAGATAATCGCTGCAATGTTGGGATGGGGCGCGTTGTTAATACTGTATGGATGCTCGTTGTGTTATTGATAATATCACCCAATGCGTGTAACAGCGTGGGCGGCAAACAAATTGCATTAATGAATGCGATGGTCGCGGGAAGCATCGGGGTTTCTAAAAAATTTCCTAATATAAAATTTAATTTTCTATTCCCCTCATAGAAATGGGGTAATTCTGTTTGAATGCGTTCGGCAATCGCCGTTGCTAGGCTGTGCAAGTCAGGTGAGATTTCGATGCCATGCGCTTCTTTGACGTTGGAATGTAGAAAAACTTGCGCCACTATTTTTCCAAGTCCCGAACCAATATCAATAAAAATATCTTGATCAGTGAATTTAATTTTGGATAATAATTTATTCATGCCGGCATATAATATTTCACCATAGGTTTCAGAAATATTATTATTATTATGGGAAGTATATTGAATTTTTTGGTAAAGAATAGTGAGATATTGTTCGCATAATAATGCATATTGAGAAGAAGCTTTTAAAGCCATACCAAATCACCCAGGATAATGAATTATGAGCCAAGACAACAGATGGCAATCATTGCACGCCATCGTCAATCAACACGCTGCATTATTGCAAGTCAATTCTTTGCAGACAATAAAAAAAATAGCGATCACCCGGTTTATTGCGGAAACAGTATTTATTTTTCTATTGCAATATATCGGCCTCATGATGAGCACACTCTCACATTATCCGGCACCTGTATGGCTTGCAACGGGCGCGGCATGTGGATTTATTTTTTTGCGGGGTGCCCGGGTATTATTGGGAATTGGATTGGGAAGTTTTTTTGCTTATATTTTTGCGACGCTGAATTTTTTATTATCCTGTGAATATGCCCTTGTTTTTATGTTACAAGCAGGATTATTGCTTTGGATAAGTTATCGTTTTGTTTGCCCTACTTTAATTTTTTACCAGAAAAAAATATTTTTAAAATTTATATTTTGCAGCGGTATATTAACTTTTTTAATGAGTCTTATATTATTATTTTTAAATTCTTCAAATAATTCTTTTCAGAAATTAATTTATATTTGGCTTGCCAATTGGAGCAGTATTTTAATTATTTCGTGTGGACTACTCACTTGGGATACTTATTTTTCTGCGATTAACAAAAAAAAATTTTTGCAGTTTTATTTTATTTATGGATTATTAGCTTTTATTATTTTATTAATGATATTCAATAAACCATCATTATTGACTGTAATATTGGCCGTTTTTTTATTTTCTGAAACGTTCATTATAAGTCGATATTTAGGATGGTCTGGCGTTATGGCGGCAGTTTTTTTACCGGCATTATTATTTAATTTAGCGGCGTATTTACATGCTCCGATTTTTTCAGAAATAACTATTCCAACAATCATGATATTATTTTTTTTACAAGGTTTACTGCTGATAGAAACAATAACTGGATTATGGATAGCTATAAAAAAATACTAAGGATCGCAATCCTCCTCGCAAGAAGCGCCAGGATAATCTAAAGCACCAATGTTGCCAAAATATTTACAACATCTGCACCTGCTTAAACAATAATTACTGCCGCGACAACCCGGATCAACGCATGCGCACCTTTCAGCATCACTCATGCCGCAATGACTCGTATAGGGAGAAGGATTCGCGCTGCTACAATAACCTTGATTGCAGCCAGTTGATGAGTAATTGGATGTCGGATAATTGCCGCAGCGACAACCCATTAACATGCCGAGACAGGCGAGGATAATAAATATCTTTGTTTTCATGTGCCCTCTCCTTTCAAAATTGAAGGTGGGTTGTCACAAAACATGGCTCAGCGTTTTTATAGAAATAGTATAACATGGTGGGCACACTTCGTTTTGCCCACCCTACTTTGAGATTTATGATTAATATAAAAAAAATACAATTTATACAACAACCGCTAATTTTTGCTTTTTTTCACTTTTTACTGAGTTAATAAACACTTCGAGCAAATCTTTTAATAAGCCAGAAAATGTTTCAGTAGTGATAAAAAAATCAGCATCCAATTGTTGTTGCTGTGTTTCTGTATCAATTTCACCGATTTGCTCAAGAATTTCTTCTTGGAATTTAATGCTACGCAATGAAAAATCGTCTGCCAACACAAAATTAACGCGATCATACCAACAGAGTGCTAATTGCTTAACTTCACAGCCATCTTTAATTAATGACTGAATACTACTCGCAAACAAATCTTGCTGCTGACAGCGAATCACACGCGCTTCTTGATTGGCATCTTGTAAAACACAGGATTTTTCAATAGAAAATAGTTTGGGATAATCTTGGGTTTTGAGCCAGTGCGTCATGAGAGGGGAAAGTTTTTTTAAATCGAATGGAAAAATATTTTCAGTTACTGATTTTTTAAATAGCGCCATAAACTGTTCTGTTTTTCCGGCATGTGTTGTGCCCAATACAAGCCACTGGTTTTTAGTATCAATATAGGCATAAAGGCGTGTTAATTTAGTAAAAGCACGCGGCAATAATGTCATCGTAATCTCATCTTTCAAAGATAATTTTTCTCTTTGGCGTACTTTGCGCGCATCGCGTATTTCAATCGTTTTGACTTTTTCTACCCGTTGCAGATGATAAAGGTAGATTATGGATCGATGGCGGCGCCACACGCAATGTGCCTGTGACAGATTTTGATAAGAGAGAATATTTGGAGGATGGTGCTGAGTTGGTCGCGGGTGTTAATATGCGAACATTAGCTATCAGCCTTTC
>Ga0207133_1133_pt1 | contig 11823 bp, 10 predicted proteins | sample Alteio_BWMinHeat_11_FD_153537 | JGI IMG/M metagenome (GOLD analysis project Ga0207133, IMG submission 153537) | Enriched cells from forest soil in Barre Woods Harvard Forest LTER site, Petersham, Massachusetts, United States -... | ecosystem: Environmental > Terrestrial > Soil > Temperate forest >... | reverse complement strand
ACGTGGATTTCCCGCATCCCCTGGTGGGCCAGCAGGAAGTGGAAATGCTCGTGGGGCCGGACACGTTTCGCCATCTTCTGGCGCGCGCGCGGACTTTTTGCTTCGAGCGCGACATCGAACCGCTCAAGGCCATGGGCCTGATTCGCGGCGGCTCGCTGGAGAACGCCATCGTGCTCACCAACGACGGGGTGATGAACGGGCCGTTGCGCTTCCCCGACGAGTTTGGACGTCACAAAGCGCTGGATTTGATCGGCGATCTGGCGCTGGCGGGGCTGCCGCTTCTGGCGCGCGTCGAAGCCCACAAAGCTGGCCACGCCCTGCATACCCAGCTCGTCAGCCGCCTTCTGGCCGATCCCTCGCTTTGGACCATCACCACGGGCGAAGCCGCTCGTCCCCCAAGCGACTCCTACGTGACGGCTCTTTCTCCTGCTCCGGCAGCTGATTAGCGCTGCATTCCATCTTTAAATCTTTAGGAAGCTTTATTACAACGGGGGACTTTCGGAGTTCGCCGGCGTGTGCAGGCTGTACCGAATTATCCCTGTTTGATCCGTGAAGAAATGGCGTACGCCTGTCGCCTCAGGTGTCACGGGGTCCGCGTGCACCTCATACGAGATGATCGCTCCGTTTTGCTCCGGACCCGGCTCGTACCTGAAGACATAGCCCGATTTTTGGCCGGAAGCGAGGGCCCCGTCGACAAGATCAGATGCCTTCGCGCTTGGATGTGCGCCGGGCCCCAGGTTTGCGAGGTATAAAGGCAATGATTTGTACTCTGTCGCATACGTTACGCAGGCGGTGTTGATTGTGCGGAGGGAACCCACAGCCGACGCCTCGTTCGCCGCCATCTTTGCGCGCAAGAGATTCGGGATCGCGATCGCGGCGATGATCAAGAGGGGGATAAACGACAAGCCGAGGTATCCCAGCACGAGGCCGGCTATGGCCATACCCCGTCCGGCCAGGCGGCCTGCACTCTGTCGGATCTCCGAGAGAGACAGATGACCCAGGACAACTGCCACAATCGCCGCTGGCAGGAAGAAAAAGAGTATGCCGCAGACCAAGCTGCCGATGGCCTTGCCGCTCGTCCCGAGGTCGCCGGGAGGCATTGCACTGTAAGCCCCGGGTGCGGCCAGGTTCCTGCCGCAGAAGGGGCAAACTTGCGCATAATCTTCGATTGTTTTGGCACAGTAAGGACAGGGTTTCACAGGGCCCTCCCTCTGATGTTCAGCGAAAGCGGGATACACCCAAGCGCCCAGACTATAAGGGAGGAACCGGATTACGTCCAGAGCACAATCGGGCGCGTCTTTATAGGCCAATGATTGTCAAAGAGCAGTGGGCGAGTGAGAATGAGGAGCCATGTCCAACAACGATTTAGCCATCGTCATTCTAGCCGCAGGAAAAGGCACGCGGCTGAAGTCCAGCCTTGCCAAGGTGCTGCACCGCGCCGGTGGACGCACACTCGTCGAACAAATCGTGCGCGCGTGCGAACCGCTGAAAGCGCGCGAGACCGTGGTCGTCGTGGGGCACCAAGCGGAACAAGTTGCGGCCGTTGTCGAGCCGATCGGAGCGTTGACCGTACTGCAACAGCCGCAGAACGGTACCGGTCACGCCATACACGTCGCCAAGCGCGCACTGGGTCGCGCCAAGTTTGCGGTTGTGCTTCCGGGTGACGCTCCACTGGTGCGCACCGAAACCTTGAAGGCGCTTGCCGCGGCGCATCGTAGCGGAAACGCTGCCGCCACCATTTTGTCCGCGGTGCTCGCCGATCCCTCCGGTTATGGCCGCGTAGTGCGCAAATCCGAAACCGCGGTTTCCGCCATCGTTGAGGAATCGCAGCTCACCGACGAGCAACGCGAGATCAACGAAATCAATTCGGCGATTTATTGTTTCACGCTGGAGAAGCTTTGGCCCGCGCTGGCGCAGGTAAAGCCCAACAACAAGCATCGCGAGCTGTACCTCACCGACGCCATCGCCGTGCTGAACTCCAAGGGCGAGACCGTGCTGGCGCAGGTGGCTTCCGATTCGCGCGAAGTGCTCGGTTGCAATACCCGCGCTGATCTTGCCGAAGTCGACCGCGTCTTCCGTGAGCGCAAACGCAACGCCCTGATGGACGACGGCGTCACCATCCAATTGCCTGAGACCGTGCTGATCGATCCTGAGGTGACGGCGGGCGAAGACACCATCCTCGAGCCCGGCGTGCAGTTGCTTGGCAAAACGAAAATCGGCGCGCGCTGCAGCATTCGAACAGGCAGCGTCCTGACCGACGCCATCCTGGGTGACGACGTGACCGTCGAGCCGCACTGCGTGGTGGCCCAGAGCCGCCTCGATGACCGCGTCATCATCGGCCCGTTCGCGCGATTGCGGCCGGACAATCACGTGAAAGCCGGAGCGCGCATCGGCAATTTCGTCGAACTCAAAAAGAGCACGATCGGCGAAGGCACCAAAGCCATGCACCTCTCCTACCTGGGCGACGCCAAGATCGGAACGAAAAGCAACATCGGCGCCGGCACAATTACTTGCAACTACGACGGCTTCCACAAATATTCGACCTCGATCGGCAACAAAGTTTTTGTCGGCAGTGATACCACGCTGGTTGCCCCCGTGCGCCTCGGCGACGGCGCTTACGTCGCCGCCGGTTCGACCATCACCGAAAATGTGCCAGCTGATGCATTGGGAATCGCCCGCGGCCGCCAGGTCAATAAACCCCGCTGGGCCGCGAAAAAACGCCGTGAACTCGCCGCTGCCGAAAAACCAAGGAAAACCTCAGCGAAAAGAAAACCGCGCCGCGCCTCGAAAAAGCGCAAGCGCTGACTTCTTCGAACTTTGTCTTTGCATTTTGGCCATTGGCACGTAAACCGCTCTGATCACCTTGACATCGCGCCATTCGCGTTGTTTACTCGCCCGGCTAGGAGGCTCCTGTCCATGACATCGAAGGCGCGCATCGTCGCCGCTCTTATGGCTGTAACTTTGGCATTCGGCTTAAGCCCTGCCCTCTGGGCGCAAGATTCCTCTCACAAGCTCACCGCCATGGATGAGTTCCAATTGCAGCTTCCCACCGACCCGCAAATCTCTTCCGACGGAAAAAGAATCGTTTACGTGCGCCGCTTCGCCGATCCCATGACCGACAAGCGCTATTCGAATCTCTGGATCATCAATACCGACGGAACCGACCATCGCCCGCTCACCACCGGTAATCGCAGCGACGTTTCTCCCCGCTGGTCGCCTGACGGCCTGCGCCTCGCATACCTCTCCGATGCTGACGGCAAGCAGCAAATCTACATTCGCTGGATGGACACCGGCCAGACCGCGCGCATCACCAACCTCGACCAATCCCCCGACGCCATCGCCTGGTCTCCCGATGGCAAAATGCTTTCCTTCTCCGCTCTAGTTCTAGGAAAAGGTCCGCACCTCGCCGACCTGCCTTCTCCGCCCTCCGGCGCAAAGTGGGCCGACCCTCCCACCGCCTACGATCGTTTGGTCTACCGCTTCAATGGCTCGGGCTATCTCAAACCTGGCTACATGCAAATCTTCGTCGTCGACAGCGAAGGCGGCGCCCCGCGCCAGGTCACCAACGGCAATTTTCCCAACGGCGGCAACGAATTCGGCCCCACTCGCGCTTCGTGGACGCCCGACGCCAAGTACTTGATCACTTCCGTCAATCGCCACGCCGAATCCGATCACGAATATCAAGACACCGAAGTTTACGAATTCAGCGTCGCCGACGGCTCCCTTCGCCCCCTGACCAATCGCAAGGGCCCGGACGATTTTCCCGTGGTCTCTCCCAACGGCAAGCTCATCGCCTACACCGGCTATGACGACCGCTACCAGGGCCATCAAACCACCAAGCTCTACCTCATGAATCGTGACGGCTCCGGCTCGCGCTCCCTCTCCGACAAGCTCGACCGCGATATCCAGGACCCCCAATGGGCTCCCGACAACACCGGCGTCTATTTCCGCTACGACGATCAGGGTGACACCAAGATTGGCTTCTATTCCGCCGTCGATGGCGCTTTCAAGAAAATTGCCGATCATCTTGCTTCCACCACCAGCGCCGGCGGCAGCGGCACTTTTTCCCTCTCCCGCACTGCCATGCTGGCCTTCACTTATGGACGCCCGGACAATCCCGGCGACATCGCCATCTCCAACCTGGGCGCGATGAAAGTCCTGACCAGCTTGAACCAGGAATTGCTCGCGCAAAATAAACCCGGCCACGTCGAAGAAATCTCGTTCGAATCGTCAAAGGACAATCGCAAGATTCAGGGCTGGATCGTCCACCCGCCCGATTTCGATCCCGCCAAGAAATATCCCTTGGTTCTTGAAATTCACGGTGGTCCCTTCGCCGACTACGGCGACCGTTTCGACTTCGAAAAACAGGTCCTCGCTGCCAGAGGTTACGTCGTTCTCTACGTCAATCCCCGCGGCAGCACCAGCTACGGCGAGGAGTTCGCCAACCTCATCCATCACGCCTATCCGGGCGATGATTTCTACGACCTCAACAGCGGCGTCGACGCCGTCATCGCCAAGGGCTACATCGACACCAACAATCTCTTCGTCACCGGCGGCAGTGGCGGCGGCGTCCTCACCTGCTGGACCATCGAGCATACCGACCGCTTCCGCGCAGCCGCTTCCCTTTATCCGGTCATCAACTGGTACAGCTTCGCGCTCACTTCCGACATCCCCTTCATCACAAAATACTGGTTCCCCGGCCTCCCCTGGGACAGCACCGACAATTACATGCAGCGCTCGCTCACCAATCTTGTCGCCAAAGTGAAAACTCCCACCTTGGTCATGACCGGCGAGGCCGACTATCGCACCCCCATCTCCGAAGCCGAGCAATTCTACGAAGCCCTCAAGCTCCTCAACGTGGATACCGTCCTCGTCCGCGTTCCCGAAGAGCCTCACGGCATTGCCCGCCGCCCCAGCCACCACATCGCCAAGATGCTGTATATTGCTGGCTGGTTCGAACAGCACAAATCGAAGTAGTAGCCCAGCCTCTCGCATTTATGCTGCGTTTATCTTCTTCGCTTTATAGGTAGCTGTACCCAGGCTCAGGCAACGGACAGAAATCCAAGAGAGAGAAAACCATGCACAAACGCTTCTCGCTTCTCACCATCTTCGGTTCACTCGCAGTCGCGATTATCTTTTCTGCTGTAGCATTCTCGCGTCCAGCCGCTCTGCCTCCGGGCGCCAGCGGCTATCACGTCATCAAGACCATCCCCGTCGGCGGCGAGGGGGGCTGGGATTACGTCTATGTCGACAGTGACGCCCGCCGCATCTACGTCTCCCGCGGCACCCACACGATGGTTCTCGATGCGGACACCTACGCCGTCGTCGGCGACATCCCCGACACACAAGGCGTCCACGGCGTCGCCGTCGCTTCCGACCTCGGCCGCGGCTTCACCAGCAACGGCCGCGCCAACACTGCAACCATTTTCGATCTCAAGACCTTGAAGTCCCTCGGGACCGTCAAAACCGACGTCAACCCCGATGCGATCCTCTACGAGCCCGTCACCAAGCGCCTCTTCACCTTCAATGGTGGCAGCAGAACCAGCGGCGGCGGCAAAAATGCCACCGCCATCAACGCCGCCGATGGCGCCGTTCTCGGGACCATCGACCTCCGCGGCAAGCCCGAATTCGCCGCCGCCGATGGCAAGGGTTCCATCTACGTGAACAACGAAGACTCCTCCGAACTCCATCATCTCGACGCGGCAAGCCTCAAGGAACTCCACCACTGGCCCCTCGCGCCTTGCAAATCGCCCTCCGGCCTCGCCATGGACGTCGCCAATCGCCGCCTCTTTTCCGTCTGCGACGAAAAAGTCATGGCGATAGTGAACGCCGATACCGGCAAAGTCGTCGCCACGCCCGCGATCTGCGATGGTCCTGACGCCGCCGCCTTCGATCCCTCGTCCGGTTATGCTTTCGCCTCCTGCGGCGACGGCAACCTCACCGTCATCCATGAGGATTCCCCGGACAAGTACAGCGTCGTTGAAAATGTTCCCACAAAGAAATCCGCCCGCACCATGGGCCTCGACCTCAAAACCCACAACATCTTTCTTCCCGCCGCCGATTTCGACGCCCCCGCCGCCGGCGAACGCCGCGGCAAAATGAAGCCCGGCTCCTTCGTCATCGTGGTCGTCGGAAAGTAGCCTGGAGTCGCCAGCAAGCGTCGCGCGCCGCGAGCTGGCGCCCGCCAAAATACAAAAGCGCCCCGGCGAGGAGGGTCACCGGGGCGCTTTTTTGTTGGGCGATTGAGGGAACTCTTAGTGCACCACGCCGACGTTATGCGCGCCGGAAGTGAACGACAAGCTCGCTCCCGCCGCCTGTGGCAACCACCAAATCTTGCGCACCCAGCCGTGCTGGCTCACCATCATGCGCTTGCCAAGAAAATCCATGAACGCAGGGCTCACCTGCGTCGCCGCGTAAATCGCATTCGAATGAGCAAAAGGCCGCAAGAACGGATTCGATTCCTGCCCGTACCCGCCCACCACCGCGCGCTTCGTGGACCACGCGTCGAATGCCGCACCGCTGCTTCCGGCGATCGTCAGCGCATACCACATCTTTCTTTGCCAGGCCGTTTCGCGCGGCCGCGTAATCACCGGTCTTACCGGCTGAAAAGGCTGGGCCGCCGGATTCGGTGCAATCGGCTCCGCTTCGGCTTTCACTTTGGGTGCTGGTGCGGAAGGCAGGGCTGAAGCGACCAGAGTAGATTCTTTTGCCGCGTTGGCAACCACCGCGGGAGACTCGCTAACCACTTTCGCTGTGTCGTCCATCTGCGGGATGGAGCAGATCAGCAGCAGAGTTGCAATGACCATTGGCCACCTCAGTTTTGCCAGTAGGTCCTGCAAGTCCGTCCCCACTCGCAATACCGCCACTTTACTGTCCAAAAGGTCAGGTAGCACTGGCCCATCAGTCACATTCGCTGTGGTACGGCCTTCTAGCCCCCCCGTTTGCCCTTTTTCAAACGGCAGTACTAGGCCATAAATGTGAAAATGTTTTTACATTTCCGACCCTCCGTTACCCTCCCTCTCGCACGCCCGAACCACTGATTTTCTCCCCCTCCGACTCTGCTATAATCCGCCCGTTGACCCCGCCCACGCGGGCTCACACGAACAATGCCCGGCAACGACTCTTCCGCCGCCAAACGCGCTCGCACCCCGCAGCGCACTCCCCAGCCTCCCCGCTTCATTGTCATTGAAGGCCCCTTGCGCGTCGGCAAAACCACTCTCGCCCGCATCCTCGCCGAACGCCTCCACGCCCGCCGCATCTACGATTGCGAGGACAATCCTTTCCTCGCCGACTTCTACAAAGCCAAGCCCGGCTCCGCTCTGCGCGCCCAGATGTATTTCCTCATCGAGCGCCAGAAGCGCCTCCGCGAAGCCCTCGCCGTCGAAGCTCCCGGCCCCGTTCTCTCCGACTTCCTCATGGAAAAAGACCGCATCTTCGCCAACCTCAATCTCGACGACGCCGAGCTAAAACTCTACGAGCGCTACTACGAAGCTCTCACCGCGGACATTCCCGCTCCCGACCTGGTCATCTATCTCCAAGCCAAGCCCGAAGTCCTCCGCGCCCGCATCGCCAAAAAAGCTTCCCGCGACGAATCCCACATCGCCCCCGAATACATCGAGGAAGTCGCCCGCGCCTACGAACATTTCTTCTTCCGCTACGCAGCCTCCGACCTCCTCGTCATCAACACCTCCGACATCGACTTCGTCGAGCGCAGCGACGACCTCCAGCTCCTCCTCAAGCGCCTCCAGGAACCCGTCAAAGGCACCCAGTATTTCCTCCCCCTCGGCGCCTCCGAATAAGACTCCTTCCCTCGCCCCAAAAATAAAACGGCGAGGCTCCCACCTTTCTCGTGGAAGCCCCGCCGATCAGGCCGCATTCCTCCTACTGCTCTACAACAATCTGACCCTTCATGCCTCTGTGCCCAAGACCACAAGAGTGGCAGCATCTGAAGGTGTATGTGCCCGGCGTTTGGGCCACGAACTCAATGGCGCTCGTTTCTCCTTTTTTCAACTGCCAGCAATCTTGTGGCGAAGTAAAAAGCAGCCCGGCCCCGCCGCTGGATTCGGCGCCGTCGGGAACCGCCGCGATTTTGAAGCCATGATCGTGGTCCGTGGCGGTGATCTTGAGCAGAATCTTGGCGCCCGCCTTCACGTGCACCGGCGAGCCCGAGTACTCATACTTCTTCGCCGACAGCTCAATCACCTGCACCTTTTGCTCTTGCGCCGGCGCCGCTCCAGCCTGCAGCAAGCATGCCGCCAGTGCCACCGCAAACAATCTCAACATCGCCAAAATAAAGCGAATCGCAATTCGAGTCATCAACTCTCCTTTTTTCTCGAAGATCATCTGTCGTCGGCTTCCTCTTTCCCATGCACTGGAGTCAAAAAGTGATCCACCACAAAGTCCGCCACATCGCGGCCCAGCCGCTGTCCGGTAGTCAGGTCAAAGCGGAAGTGCTGTCCACCGAAGATACGGCTCAACGTCGCTTCTTCAGCAGCCGCTGTGATGCTTGTGAACGATCGTTCTACTCCAGGAAGAACCTCGGATGTCACGTTGAACTCGGCATGGTCCCGCTCGAAAAAAGAAATCAGCACCTCTGCCCCGGAAGCGCTGATCACCGCATGAGCGCCGGGATAGGAGGGGTCCGGAGCGGTCTTGCCGACTTCCGGGAGCCAATTCGGATCCGCCACGGTCTCAGGGTTAATGCCGGTATCCGCGGACCGGATCGCTGTCACTGGCCGCCAGAAATTGTAAGTGTATTTGGCGTCGTAGAAAGCGATCACGTCATCGGCAAAGCTCAGGTTCAGCAGCGCGAACAATCGCGCGCTTTGCGCCGTCGTCAAACCGTGGGCCTGCGAGAACGTCTGCGCGATCTCGTTCCAATAGTTCTGTATGGCTCCGTTCCAAAACCGCCCGGTCAATGCCTCATCGGCGGTGGCGGTCGTGCTGTTGACGATTCCCAGCGATTTGATTTGGTTGAAAGCATCGCCATAAGTATCGCTGCTCAGCGCCGGGGGAGGGCCGGGCCGGAACTGGCTCGCACGCTCCAGGGCAAAAGGAGTCACATGAGACCAATGCGTGAATTGCGGCTGCGCGGGAAAATTCGGAGGGGTCGATTGGTAATCTCCCGGAGCTGTCCCGAAAACATAAGGAATCGGCTTGGCATTCGATCCGTCATTGCTTCGCAGCGCCAGGATGTCATCCGCCACCGTTTGTCCTACGCGGATCCCTTCCGCCTTGTCGTTGCCATCTGGAATTTGCGCCAGCGATTGCTGTAGTGCGGCATCGAGCGTGGCCTGAAACGCCGGATACAAGGCCAGCAGAACTTCATGCGCCGCTGCCGCTGCTGCCGCTTCCTGCGAAGCATCTCGTGGCAGGCCGGAAAGGCGGACCAGGTAGGGCCGGTGCGTTCTGTCGATGGCATTCACTGCGTCATAGATCGCTGCGTGCAGGATCGCAAAGCTTCGCGTCGGGTGTACCGTAGCTGGCTGCGCTCCGGGCGTCCGCACGATGGCAAGCAGTGTTCTATTCCACTGCACGACCGGGTTGACTGCCTGCGAGGAGCCTTGCGCGCCGGATTTCTGGCTATCAGGCGAAGCAGCATACCCGCGGCCAGCTTCAATCGAAAAAAATGCGCACACCAGTGCCGTCACAGCCAAAAGTCTTGGCATCATTCAGCTTTCTCCTTAGTTTCTGTATGCGACGGCGGCGCGCGCCGTGAGACAGACACTCTATTGTCGAATTTTCTTACACCTGCCAAGACCGCCCAACGCAAAAAAAAATTCCTCGCTCCTTCAATTTAATTCGTGGTTCTACGCAGTGTAGGGGCGCGCTTCAGTTTACCCAGAGGAACGAAGGGCGCGTCCCCTCTTCGCATTTGTGGTTGTAGCGGCGCAGCATGCTGCGCCCTCTCTCGAACCGGGCGGTGCCTTCGTAGGTGAGGGGCTTGTTTATCCCGAGCGGAGCCGAAGGGCCCCTCCCGCTCTTTCCGGCTACGTTTGGTAAAGATCCCCAGCGAGGTATTTGAAGCCAGTATCCACGGCCACCGTCGCGACGATACTGCCGCGCCCAAGCTCCTGAGCCAGTTGTAGTGCAGCCGTGACGTTGAGGCCCGATGACGTGCCTGCGAATATTCCTTCCTCCTTCGCCAGCCGTCGCGCCATTTCGCGCGCCGCCCCTTCCTCCACCGTCCGCACTTCGTCGTATTCGCCGTCCTTCAAGTGCGATGGCCGGAATCCCGCGGCGATCCCCTCGACGCGGTGCGCCCCTCCTTTCCCCGTGGTGAGGACCGGCGACGTTGCCGGCTCGAGCGCCACAATACGCGCCTTGCACCCGGCTTCCTTCAGCGCACGTGATACTCCGGCGATCATCCCGGCCGTGCCAACTCCGCCGCAAAACGCCGCCAGGCCGGTGCCCGCCTGTTCGGCCAGCTCAGCGCCAATTCCCATGTACGCCCGAATCGCGTCCGCGTTATGGAACTGGTCTGTGTAGAACGTGCCTGGCTGCTGCGCCAGCTCTTCCGCTCGCTTTTTCATTCTCTGGTAAAGCTCCGGAACTAGCTTGCCGTCTTCAGCCGGAAAAATCTCCAGGTCCGCGCCAAAGAGCCGCATCGTCTGCAGCTTTTCTTTCGAAAATCCGTCCGAGGAAATGGGCGTGAAGTGATAGCCCTTGATCGCGCAGACCATCGCCAGAGACGATCCCGTGCTTCCTCCCGTCCACTCGACCACGCGCATCCCCGTCCGCAGCTCCCCGCGCGCCTCCGCCCCTTCAATCATCGCCAGCGCCATGCGGTCCTTGTAAGAGCCCGTGGGATTGTAGTACTCCAGCTTGACGAGCACCTCGGCCATGGATGGCGTCACCACTTTCCGCAGCCTCACCACCGGCGTATTCCCGATCGCCTGCAAAACCGAATCTCGAATTCCATTGCCATTGCCCTGCGCCATGATCTTCTCCCACGTCCCCTATGACTAAGTTCCGTGGCAGCTTATGCCCCTGGAATGCGTTGCAGCAAGGTCTGCATTGGCACACCGCCAGCGACACTCTTTTGGCAAATGGGACGGGATTCCGCTCTCTCTCTGCCCTTGTAGCGGCGTCCCTTTCACGTTTTCTGTGTCCCGGTGGTTTTTGCCGGGAAGGGCGCTATCTCTCTTTCCGCCTTTTGTAGTGGCGGGTCTTCAGACCCGTGCTTGTTGTAGGGGCGAGGCTTGCCACGCCCTCCGCAAGAGCAGCCAATGGGCTACCGGTTGCCGGCAAAAAGGTCTCGAAGTGCACGCGGCGACAGTGAGATACTAATTGCCAATGGAGCGTAATGAAATGGAGCGGAAACCAGAAAGCGTGATCGTTCAAGACCCTGAGATCTTAAGCGGACAACCCGTATTCCGCGGGACCCGGGTTCCTTTTCAAGCCCTCCTTGATTATCTGGAAGGGGGAGACACCCTCGACCAGTTTCTGGAGCAGTTCCCTGGCGTGAGCCGTGCCGATGCCGTCGCCTCTCTCGAAGAGGCCAAAGCCCTCGTCCTGGCCCGTTTCTCGAAATGAAAATTCTGATTGACGAGTGCGTCCCGGCTGGGCTGAGCCCGGTCCTTCGACAGCGAGGTTACGAATGCGATACGGTGCGAGATGCTGGGTACGGCAGCAAGAAGAACGGGGAGTTGCTGAGGCTGGCTGAAGGCAAGTGGGACGTATTCCTCACGATCGACAAAAACATAAAATATCAACAAAACGTGTCGGGCCGGAAAATCGCAATTCTGATTCTTCGTGTGAGGTCGAATCGCCTTCCAGATGTCTTGCAGCATCTCTCCTCGTGCCTGGAAGCCCTGAAGACCC
>Ga0207133_1132_pt1 | contig 11845 bp, 7 predicted proteins | sample Alteio_BWMinHeat_11_FD_153537 | JGI IMG/M metagenome (GOLD analysis project Ga0207133, IMG submission 153537) | Enriched cells from forest soil in Barre Woods Harvard Forest LTER site, Petersham, Massachusetts, United States -... | ecosystem: Environmental > Terrestrial > Soil > Temperate forest >... | reverse complement strand
CTGGCCGGAGCCGTTTTAAAGGCTTCAGTAAGCTTCTCGAAAGTTAAGTCCCAGTTTTTTGCTTCTTTGAGCTCCGCATTATTATAAAAAGCCCTTCCTATCTCTTTCGTAAAATGTCTGATCTGTTCGGTTAAAGTTCCATCTTTAGAGCCAGTGACATTGAAGAAAATATATTTTTCTTTCTCGAAGAAACTGCGGATCAGAAATGTTTTACCAACTCTTCGTCTTCCATAAACGGCTAGAAATTCAGACGTTTTAGAAGAAATAATCTGGTTTAAGATTCTTAATTCAGCATCTCGGCCAACAATGGTCATTTTATCCCTCTTGTGTTATCCTTCATTCTGGAATGATATTCCAAGTTGAAGGATAACACAAGCTCTTTGAGCTATAATTGCAGTCATTAAATCAGGTTCTCAATACTTCTTAACCCACGCAAACCCGACGCCGGTGTTTTTGTTACCCCCGACATCAAAAGAGATTCTTGAATCTGTTTTTAATATTACTAATACATCAAAGACGTTGAAATTATAATACTTAACGACTATGTACTACCTAAACATCAATTAGAAATTAGAGTAACTGTCATGAAATATGTTTTTGGGACATTCAAAAAGAAGATTAAGTCTATGTTTAAAAAGATAGCCTTTATTGCTATTGCGATGACTACAAACTTGCTAGCTATGGAATCTGATCAATTTCATTCTGGAGATGAAAATTCTCCTACGCTTAGCTACTGCTCTGATTTAATTCTTAAGATGAATACTGTGTTTCATCACCTAAAAAATGAAAATTTAATATCACAATCGGCATGTATTAAAAATATACTCAAGCCCGACTGGAGTGCGAGCGCTGAAGCCGTCATTTTTATTGAAGATAGTACCGGCGCTGTCGTTGCAAAGGTATTTAGGAAACCTCAAGATTTTCATAAAGAATATGCGGGTTATACAGCTGGTCTTTGGCTTGAACAGTTAATGCATGATCTTAGATGTAAATGCACACATCCCATTCCAATTATAGTTAAATTAAAGGCTGCATGTATGCTTCAGGGGGACGTTGGCGTCTTTCTTTTAGATGAAGCTCAGGGGAAAACTTTATACTACTATATAGAACAGATTCCCAACACGTCTGAGGAAGAAATTAAAGCTGTATTTTCAAATATTGGTGAACAATTTGGGTCTCTTGACTCCTTAATGCTTGAAAAGAAGAAAGGAATATTGAAACACAGTGATTCGTTTGGTGCTAACATTGTCTACGATAAAGCGAATCATATAGTGTATTGGATTGATACAGCAGGAGAGGGTGGGCTCAAATTTGCTCAAGAAGAAAACGGACTAGGGTATTTAATATTTTTACGAGAAATAATCTCCCTCTTCATCAGAATGGATATAAATACAACTGATGAAATCCTCAATTTAGTAAAAGCTTTACAAGCTTTACAAGCATTTTCCCAAGCCTATTATAATAGAAATAGTCTTGATTGCGTAAAGGTATATCATAATAATTTTAAATATAAAGATGAAGATTCAGATGAAATGCAAGGCTTCTTTCATTCATTAAATATTTCCAAGAATGAAATCGATTTTATCACTAATTTTGACTTAGAACATGATTGGAAAATTCAGTAAAGATCTAGAATTGGAGGGCATTAAAAAAGAAAGCATTATTTACGTTATACCAAGCGTGATCATGTTTTGAGGTTTCGCTACCCCCTAATACTTCTTCACCCAAGCAAACCCAACGCCGGTGTTTGTTTCTCCCCCAACATCGGCTTCAAGTTTTAAATTCGAGGTCACATCAAACTGCACCGTGGCCGACGTGCCGCCATCTCCGCTCACAGATTGATCCAGTGACAGATACACTTTATCAGAGATTTGTTTACCCACGCTCACCAGTTGACTGGGAGATTTAAAATCGTCGCCATCAAGAGATTTTCGTTCCTTAAATTCCAAGACATCAAGCCCAAAGGCGGAGCGGATTTTGTTCGTGAAATTCAAATTGTTATTCCCTTTAAACGTGCTTAAGGCGTTGGCCAAGAGCAAGCTTTGGGTAACGGACATGCTTTCAACACCTCGTCCAAATAACAGCCTTGCCAGCACTTCTTCTTGAGGTAAGGCAGGTGATGACATAAAAGTAATTTTAGGATCTGAGGCATGTCCCTCAATCCGCATTGTTGCCGTTATCTCACTAACCTCCCGACTTCCCACAATCGTTAATAGGGGATCGTTTTTTGGTTCTTGGGCATAAACAATACGTCCCTCATCGAGCTTAAGAGGCTTTCCAAGTAATTCAAATTTTCCGTGTACAAGCGTAATTTCCCCCACGAGTTGCGGATCTGTAATGCCCCCAATTGCTCTCATTTCTCCTTTCCATTTGGCATCAAATCCATAGCCCCGAAGATAAATTTCTCCAGGAGAACTTAACTTGATATCCAAAGGAAGAAACGAGGAACTCTTCTGTAGCTCTGGACGATGAAGATGCTCTTTGAGTGTTTCATATGTCCCATTCTTTTTCTTTTCGAGTAATTTGATGGTCACAATTTTCTCCGAGTGATCTTCAAGACGTATCTCCAGAGGTTGAATGACAACATCACCCGTAATTTTGAGTTGCTTCAACTCCTCACCAAATAAGGATCCTTGAAGCTTCAATACACCACTTGCTTTTCCAGAGAGCTCGTCATTTTGCAATATGATGAGCTTATCCAGTGTTAATTGGAGATCCACTTCTGGATTAAGAAGGGAAGTTAATTTTACCGTACAGTGACCGTTCACACGTCCCTTACCATTATCTTGTCCCGAAATCCTAGACACCGTAATAACATCATTATTCGCCTTTCCTTGAATGTCGATATTTCTAATAAGGGTTCCAAAAGCAGCATTCTCGTAAAGTCCTTTCACGACAGACACATGTCCATTGATCACAGGTCCCTGAACTGTTCCGCTTATAGTGAGATTGAGAGATGCTTGACCTTGGATTAAATCTCCATTGGCAATAAAATGAGAGAGAATTTCCATATCAGCCTGACCTTTCAGAACTCCCTCAAGAGAACTAGCAGCTGTTGGATACCCCTGATTTACGAAAAGCTTTCCTTGAGAAGTTAGGGATAGCATCTGACCACTGGCCATCTTGACTTGCCACGCTAAAAATCCTTGAGACAGCTTAAACGTGCTGGTTAAATCAATTCCCTGCACCTTATTGTGAGCTCCGCGACGAGACTTCGTTGCCATTCCCCATTGCAGAGATTTCCCTTCTATCAAAAGCTCTACATCCGGTTTTTCACTTGTCCCTTTTAATTTTCCCTTCCCCGATAAATATCCCGTAGCTATCCAATCTGGATTAATCACTCGAAGAAATGTTAAGGGAAGACGGTCAAGGGAAACATCTCCGGAAAGAAGATCCTGATTCAAGACCAAACCCTGAATAGTAAGCGTTCCTGTCCCAGCTGTAAGCCAAACTTTTTGTGTGCGAATACCCTCTTCTCCCCAAAATAGGGTTGCCGGTTGTTTTAAGGAAAATTGATGCATGGGATGGGTTAATTCAGCCCGCTTTAAGGTAATTTCTGTTTGAGGAACCTCCTCCGTAGGAAGATCTACGACGCCTTGCGTTTGAAAGGAGATGTCTTTAGGACCTTTGCCGATAACGTCAAATGTTCCCTGTCCATGATCCAGGGTCCCGGTTGCTGACAAATTTGTTAGAGGAATAGCGTTTACCAAGGCATCTTGGCCGTGAAGAGTAAACTTCCAACGATTTTTCTCATCAAAATGAGCTTGAGTTCTCAAGGATTTCACGCCGATATCGCCATAATGAAACTGATCGATGCGACAATCCAAATTGCTTTGTCCGTTCGTCTTTTTCTTATAAGTAAGGACCGCAGAACCGCCAAGTCTCTTTTCAAACCAATGATCAAAGTCGGCTAGAGTCGCAATCGAAAGAACCATTTCTCCTTCCCACAGATCCTGCTTTAGGTAAGCCACAGCTTGCCCTTGGCCGTCAATTTTCTTCCCAGCCAAAACGATATCCCGAATCTTCAGCCGATTCCTATCGAGTTCCTCAAGATCCATGGTTAACTTCATGGGTTCCTGACCATCATGAAGGATGGCGCTGACTTTTCCCCTCACGAGCTTTAGTTCAGGCAGATCAACAACGATTGAGGTCAATGCGCTCTCATTCCAAAGAGATAATCCATCCCCATGGAGTTTCGAAAATAACGCATGCTTATTAATCTTATAGGTGATATTACCCTCTAACCCTTTCAAGGAAACGTTGACATTAACCTCTTGAGCCAACAAGGCCGGCACATACCAAACCACAGAGATATTTGAAAGGGACGCAAGGCGCTCTTCATTATCCTTTAATTCTAAAGAGCTAACCTCAAATTGAAAAGGAAAGAGCCCGCGAATTCCTTCCACCTCTAACTTTAGGGATGAATCTTTGAAGGGCTGATTTATGACAAATTCCAGAAGATATTTTTTGGCGTATTGAGACTGCAACACAAATAGGGCAATGCCTAATGCAACAATCACAATTCGTAAAATCCAACCCAAAAATTTCATGTTAAAATGCTTGTCCTACACTTAAGTAAAATTGATAGGCCGAGTCGATATGTTTGGGAAAGCCGTCACGACGACGCTTCATTGGCGTTGCTACATCGAATCGAATAGGGCCAATACCTGTGTAATACCGGACGCCTGCACCAATACCCCAAAGCCGCCCCTGACTTGAAACATCAGGAGCTGCTTTCGCAGAGACGCTACCCGCTTCTGCAAATATGACAAAGCCGATGGTATCAGTCACTTTAAATCGTCCTTCGATACCATACTCCAGGACGGATCTCCCCCCTAAGGGAACGCGATTACTATCCAAAGGTCCCAAAAGCTTATATCCATAGGCTCGAACAGAGCCAACACCACCCGCATAAAAACGCTTGTTTGGTGCCAAATTGCTAAGAGAGCTTACCCCGATGGTGCCACCATGAACCCATCCTGCAAGAACGATCGTATCATCTTTGAGGATTCTTAAATAATAGCTCGCCTTTGCTGTTGAAATCAGGAGTCGCTTGTCTTGACCAGATCGCCCAACATAGGGAGTCACTTGCGCCAACAAGCGTCCCCCTTTGGTTGGGTCAATGAGGTCATTGGATTCATCTATTTGCATTTCAACAGGCAATCCAACAAGCCGATTCAAAAAGTTAACCCCAGACCGATTAACTTTTCCCGCTTCCCCTGTGATGCCAACCATCCCCTTCAAAGTATCTGTAAAAGGATGTTCAAGGCGCACCCCAGCGTCAAGAGAGCGACTGGTATAAGCACGATTTTGCTCGCGTGTTGCACTTACCTCATTGCGTAAATGTTGCTCCGGGGCAAAAATATCTGGTATGTCGAGATCAACTTTTGCCTTACTCAACCGGGGAGAAATACGAAGCATGGCTCCAAGTCCTTCACCCCCACCAAAAATATTGCGATGGGACCAAAAAGCTTGCCCCCCGATACCTTCTGTCGTTGCATATTTAAGCCCTGCTCCAATCGTACGCGGTGGCCCTTCTATCACACGAACAGATACAGGAACAACCTCTGACGCATCTGCTTCTTCATCTGGCTTAATCTCAATGCCAGAAAAAAGCCCTGTTCCCATGAGCTTGCGACGGGTCTTTTCCAATTCACGCTCGTCAAAGGGCTCCCCTTCTTGCCATACAAGGCGATTTCGTACAAATTGAGGATCAAGATTCTTTAATCCCTCTATTTTCGATTTCCCATAGGAAGCCTGATGTCCTGGATTTGCGCGAAATATTACGTGCAGACGTTTACCAACACGATCAATTTCACCTTCTGGTTCTTCCATCTCTCCAAAAGGGTATCCATGATCTCGCAAGTGCTTCGCGAGACGTTGATTTGCATCTTGAATACGACTCAAATCAACCTCTTCCCCGGGTTGAATATGAATATTTTTTGCCGCTTTGCTTGGCGTCAATTGTAACGGCTCTTGCGTGTCTTCTGTTGCCAAAACAGTAATTTTGGAAATCTTATAGCGCGCCCCCATAGTGTAAGACAGGGTAACAATCATTGGTGTTGTGCTTTCATTAAGAACAAAGTCAACTTGACCATCAAAGTACCCTTTTTCTGCTAAAGCTTGTTTAAGACGCGATATATCACTTCGTATTCGTTGATGCAGGGCGTTAAAGCTCGTCGGAGGTCGATTCTCCAACTTAATGAGCAAGGAAACCGCCTTTAAGTGCGCATCCACTTCCGCGGAGGGTTCTTCCCCACCTTTGGGAGTTATCACGGTAGTATAGGGAATACTGGGAAGATCAAGAGGTGCATTCTCAGTATCATTCATTTTCGATTCTTCAAAAAACCAAGAACATCCACCCAGAAGAGGCAGGAAAATTAATAGCCAAAAACAAGGTGATAGCAAACAAAAAAACCCTTGCCGAATCCTAGAGATAGAATAATTGACTGGCTGCATTTTCCTTTTTTTGCTCTTTCCCGGGTATGACATAAAGCTCATACAAGTCATTCCATTCAGGGTTTTATCTCAATAAAATAGACCTCTTGCAGAACCTGGAATTTTGGTTCCTGGCCAGGAAAAAAATTGTGAGTGACCGAAGTTTACATTGGAGTAAATGAGGATCACGAACAAATTTTTGACGCCGCCAGGGATCAAATGGCGACGGTTATGCAAGAGGTCTAATGGAGTATAGCAAGGGCGCAAGCAATTATAAACAAGGAATCTCAAGCGCCATAACGGTTGGTTGCGAAATTTAGAATTGTGAAAATTGGTTAAGGTTTGAGATAAGGAGCAGTGTGAGATATGCTCCCAACTTTAGCAACATAGGAGAATGTTTTAAATTTTTCCCAATCGAGGTCACAAAAATATGGCGAAATCTCTAAGCTAAGCGCTACATGATCTTCCTTTTAACACACCAACAAAGTGTGATTCATTAAATACTCCCGGAAGGTGGGATTGGCTTTTTGATTACGCCACAAAGTTTGCCGAAAATCTTCATCAACTTTGTCCATAAATTCAATCACCTCATCATAAGATTCCAGGTCTGTCGGTATTACGATTTTTGTTTGATCTTCACCTGCTGCGATGACCTGCTCCTCTGTAACGGCAAAATGACGATAAATTTCAAGGTCATCATAGTTAACGTTGTTAGTGGTTAAGAAAAGCTGGGCTACATCTTTCTCTTCACAGAATAACAAAAGTTGTTCGAGAATTTTCAACTGAAATTGAACCATTATTGTTCCTTGGAGATATTCGTCCCAACATACCTTTTCATTGAATCGCGATACATCGATACTCGGAAAATTGCATGTCATGCTAGGCACCAAATACTTTTCCTCACTGATGTCGTCTCTTGAAAAAGCAAAGCCATCTGTCAGCTCCAAACTCATTTCACAAGTTAAATTGTGATCGAGGTCCCGCGCCCTAAAAATATAGAGGCTCGATGCAATATTCATACAATCAAACAAAAGCGTTCCGATGGGAGAAGCTTCCAAGCCATAATCGATTTCCTCAGATTGCTTGGATAAAGCACCCTTTGAAATAAGAGCGGAGTTGTTAATAACTAATTTGAGCATGGTTTGTACCTCCATTTTTTCAGTTTCTGTTTTAATGGTTGTGCCAATCCTCTAAATCTTAGAACTTCCTTTTGAAATAATTAGGGAGTGAAATATTCCCTGTCTCTTGATTTTGTTCTCTTCCATTAGGTTGGTACATCGTAAATCATTACGGAAACCGCATGGCTTGTAAATAAAATTTAAATACACTATAATGCTGCATAAATATACATACCAAAGGAAAAAAGCGGGTTTGAAGCCAAACATAATTATAAATTTTTATTGGGTATTGGGGGATATTGAGTCAACAAAGTTTAAATTGCCCATAATAAAGAACTTTTGAGCAAGTATGTCGCGGATGGGATTATGGACCTTTCCAGTCAGTTCATAAAAGCTTATATTTGCCTATTCGGAAAAGAGATGATGTCTTTACCAAGGAGATATTAATGTTAAAAACAAAAACAGTTCTAACAGCAACAATTGGAAATGCAATTGTATATTACGATATGACCCTTTATGGATTTTTCACGGCTTTTCTTTCTCCACTCTTTTTTCCTGCCGAGAATCTGTTGACTTCTCAATTGGCAAGCCTTGGCGTCCTTGCTGCTGGTTTTGTGGCAAGGCCATTCGGAGGATTAGTTTTTGGCCATATTGGAGATCGTTATGGCCGAAAAAAAGCTTTGGTTATCGCTATTCTTTTGGTGACCATTCCGACAACAATTATTGGGCTTCTGCCAACTTACGCTTCAATTGGAATCCTGGCGCCCATCATTTTAGTTGCGTGTAAACTTATGCAAGGGGTCTGTACGGGTGGGGAGTATAGTGGCGCAGCAATTTTCTTATCCGAACATCATCGAGGTCGTGGAGAAGCGCTTGCCGGAAGCATTCTTCCTGCTTCCAGCATTATAGGAGCTATCTTAGGGACAGCCCTTGGTGGTTTATGTATTTTACCTGAAATGCCAATGTGGGCATGGCGCATTCCTTTCCTGCTGGGGGGGCTTTTTGGAATTATCGGCTATTTTATCAGAAGTGCCCTTATGGAAAGTCCTGAGTTTATAACCACTGAAAAGGAAAACCATCTGCTCAAACTGCCCATTTTAGAGGTAATGAAGCAAGATAAGCGAGCATTCTTATGCGCCTTTTGGATTTCAGCATATCATCTGGTTTTATTTTACACGCCTGTCGTTTATATTGTTCAATTTATGCTACCAAAAGACACTTTAGCCTCTTCAGGTATGTTTTTGAATACAGGATTTATGGTATTATTGACAGTACTTTTCCCCTTGATGGGATTTGCCGCGGATCGATTTGGCAAACAACGAATTATGATGACTGCTTCTGCCGCAAGTTTCATTTTAGCTTTGCCTTTATTTCTCTTTATAAATTACGAAAATTCTTTGACAAATGTATTTATTGTATTGATCATGTTTTGTCTTTTTTCAGCTTCTTCCGTTGCCCCGAGTGTCTCCTTCCTCCCTACATTATTCCCCGTTCAAAACCGTTATAGCGCCCTGGCATTGGCTGTTGGTTTAGGAGAAGCTGTGGGGGGAACTACACCTCTTATCTGTCATGGATTTGTAACAGCTATGGGAACACCTATCGCTCCTGCCTTTTACCTCATGATTTGCAGTGTTTTCGCATGGATGGCTGTTAAATATTCAAAAACTCAAAAGGCTAGCTATGAAGTAGAAAACCCTCAAGCGATTCATTCAGGTTACTTAAAGAAACAGATTTTAAGGAATGCAGGATGAGAGAACCCAATCCTCGCATAAATTGGAATCGATTAACGGCTTTCTATCAAACGGCACGTCATGGCAATATAAAGCATACATGTGCAAAACTAAATATCGACCAATCCACATTAAGCCGTACGATTCAATCCTTTGAAGAGAGCCTTGGATTTAAGCTGTTTAATCGTGTTCCTCACGGCCTTGTCATGACAAGGCAAGGGGAGATTTTATTCCCTGTTGTCGAAAAAGTCTTATTTGATATTGATACTGCTCTTCTGACAGCTAAAGAAGAAGGAGAAATCCCCAAAGGCACTCTAAAAGTGGCCACAACGGTTGCGCTTGCGAGCTTGTGGCTCGTTCAATTGATCCCAGGATTTTTAGAAGAATACCCAAATATTGAGTTCTATATTATTGGTGATGACGAAAGGCTCAACGTAAAAGCACGAGAAGCCGATGTCCTTATTGCTCCCTATATAGAACATTCGCCTGACCTTGTTCAAACTTACCTTTTTTCTTGTTGCCTTCAACTTTACGCAAGCCCACAATATCTTGAAAAATTTGGATGTCCTCAAACCATAGATGATATAAACAATCACCGTTTGATTACTTTTGGAACGGAGACAATTCGACCCTATAGTGACATTGATTGGTTACTACGTATCGGTTTACCTTCAGGAGTGGTGCGCAAACCTTATATCAGCATTAATTCTTCAAAAGGAGCGAGCCAACTTGCAGAAAGCGGCCTTGGGATTATTGCTCTTTGTGATGAATATCCTCATATCAAAGAACTCAATCTTGTCAAGATTTTACCAGAAATTCAAGGGCCTAAAATTGATCTCTATTATATTTACCCTCGAAGTCTTCAAAACTCTAAACGTGTTAAGGTATTTGGTGAATATCTGGAAAAACATATTCCCCAAGAATGGAAAAAGAACCCTAGCTTCGTTTCTCCAGCCTCTTAAGAATTTTTCGCTCATCTGCTTGATCAACAATATTTTACATCTTAAGAGTTAGGACATAATGTCGCGCTCTGAATTGGGTTCTCTTAACTCAACAATTTATCTCCACCTCAATTCTATTTGTTAATAGTTTGATTTATATAAATAATATAAGAAGCCCCGACGCTAAGCTTCTCTAAAGATCAATAAAGAACACTTTTTGATGCTCTCTATACAATTAATATAAAAATTTAGCGATTGCTTTCAGAAGTGCAAACTTATACAAAAAAAAGTACTTTAGGGTGTGATTGCTACAGCTTCATACAGAAGAGATTGAAATACCAAGAAAATTTTAAGCTGTAATTTTGATATCCTATCTAGCGTTTTTTCAACGAATAAAAAAATAATATGATCGCTATAAAGGAGTTCTATCATGTTAAATTTCCCTCAATACTTACCGAATAAATCTTTTCCAAAGTCTCAGATCATTAACGGTCTGCTTGCCGTTGATACACATCCGATCTCCGAAAAATCTATAAACACTGTCTCTACCTTAAATAATCATGGATATATGCTGAATTACCTCCATAAATTGAATAGAGCGTTTGTTGAATTTTCTGCCATTGCACCAGGCCCAGTGCTTGATATAGGAACAGCCTATGGCTTTGTTGCGTTAGAAGCCCTTAAAAGAGGAGCTTGCGTCATTGCCAATGATTTAGAGCCAAGACATCTTGAAGATCTCCATAAAAGAGTTCCAAAGAGTGATCTTAACAGGATATCCTATGCTGTTGGACAGGTTCCGAGAGAAGTAACCTTTAGTCCAAATAGTCTTGGAGCTGTACTTGCATCAGGTGTTCTGCATTATTTATCACCATCGGAATTTTCGTTAGCTATTGTAAATATCGCAAGTTGGTTAAAGCCAGGCGGAAAATTCTTTCTAACAACTCCAACTCCTTATACCAACTTCTACCATAAATTTTTCCCAACATTTCAAAAAAACCAAAAACTTAACAAACAATGGCCAGGATATATTGAAGATGCAACCAATATACTCCCCAGCTTTTTTACGAATGTTCCCAAATCAATTTATCTCATCGACGAAGAATTCATTACGACAATTTTGGAAGAAAATGGGTTTAAAATTGAAAAGATATGTTTTTTTGATATTAAGCTCCCTACCCCACAATTTAGTAAGCAAACAAATTATTTAGGAGTTATTGCGCACAAGCTTTGAAGCGGCTTTACTTCTCTACATCCTTCGGGACTTCGCGGGGTTTATGGTCATCGTCAATGGCAACGAAGGTAAAAGTCCCTTCTGTCACCTTAATCACTTCCTCTGTCAAGGCTCGACGGACCCAAGCTTCGATATGGAGAGTCAACGACGTATTGCCAATGCGGATCACTTCCGCATAACAGCTGACCTCATCGCCAACAAAAACTGGCTTATGAAAGACCAGGGCATCGATTGCAACCGTAGCAACACGCCCCTTTGTGCGAACCGAAGCAACGTTCCCGCCCGCTAAGTCCATTTGCGCTACCAACCATCCGCCAAAAATATCCCCACTTGGATTTGTGTCCGCTGGCATTGCAATGGCTCGGGTTGACAACAATCGATTGGGGG
>Ga0207133_1131_pt1 | contig 11950 bp, 9 predicted proteins | sample Alteio_BWMinHeat_11_FD_153537 | JGI IMG/M metagenome (GOLD analysis project Ga0207133, IMG submission 153537) | Enriched cells from forest soil in Barre Woods Harvard Forest LTER site, Petersham, Massachusetts, United States -... | ecosystem: Environmental > Terrestrial > Soil > Temperate forest >... | reverse complement strand
GCCACACATTTTTGATGCCGGGAATTTTCCCCGCCACGTCTCTTATTCCGTTGATGGCCATCTCACGGTCATTGTTCGAGGTGGCATCCTTGAACTTGTAAATCACCACATGCAGCACTGTTTTTGGCTGGCCAAACCGGTTTTGTCCTGCCACACTTCGGGCATGCAGCGAACCAGCTGCAATTCCCGCAACAAATAGGCCCGCACCCAAAGCCATCTGCGCCACGCGTTTTTTGGTCGAAGTCACGTCTTCCTCCCTTCGTTGCTACTCAGCCAGTCTATGAAATGCGCGGCGAGCGAGGCAACCAATGTTTAAAGCTCGCCAAACTGTTTGACGCACCTGCGTTGCGACCGTTACGCTGCCAAGCAGCTTACTTGAGGACGAGATGGACTCTTCGCCAGCGGACGTACCGGCGCAACACATGCAGCAGGGCAAGTTGCCGCCGCTGCCCCAGCTCGGTATCGGCTATCTTCTCGGATTTGCGACCGTCGTTGCTGAACTCATCGAAGGCTCGCTCCACACCCCGGATTCGGTCATAAGCGACTTTCCCATTCCCAACCTGTATCTCTTTCTTCTGATGTTCGTCGGTGGTGTTTACTGGCTTGTTTGCGTATATCGCTATCACGTGGTGATGCAGCATGTACCCGGATGGAAGCACGCGATTTCACCGGCGCGAGCCGTTGGCTTTCACTTCATTCCCTTTTACAACTTCTACTGGGTCTTCAAGTGGCCGCAAGAAATGGCCCGTTTCGTGAACTGGAGATTCGGCAAGCCAGTGATGAAGCCACAGATGGTGGGGCTGATGATATTCGCTGCATTTGTCCTGCGCTTTTTGTTGGATCCCGGTCTGGGGCTGATTTTGCTCTTTCTGGCCGCATCCTACGTCTCGGGGTGTCTACGCCAGGCGTTTGCCTTGCCGCCTCCGCCCACAGTGGGAGCGCCACCTTCGGCGGAATGATGGAATTCACATAAGGAGCTGAACATGCCTCGGTGGAAACACTGGAACTGGGTCCTTTGCACGGTTTTGTCTTTTGTGCCCATCGCCCTCGCACAAAACCAGGACGATTCGAAACCGCTAGCACGGAAGATCTTCAAGCAGCTCATCGAAATCAATACCACGGATTCCGTCGGCAATGTCACCACCGCTGCGGAAGCTCTGGCCACGCGCCTCCGCGATGCTGGTTTTGCCACTGAAGATGTCATCGTGGACGGTCCCAACGAACGCAAAAAAAATCTAGTCGTGCGCCTTCATGGAAGTGGCCAGCAGAAACCGATCCTGTTCCTCGCCCATTTGGACGTCGTCGAAGCCCGTCGCGAAGACTGGACCACCGACCCATTTCAATTCATCGAAAAGGATGGCTATTTTTACGGCCGCGGCACGGTGGACATAAAGGACGGCGCTGCCATTCTGGTCACGAATTTTATCCGCATGCAAAAAGCGGGCCTTACCCCCAGCCGCGATCTCATCCTCGCTCTCACCGCCGATGAAGAAGGCGGCAATTTCAATGGTGTCGAGTGGTTGCTCAACCATCATCGCGATTGGATTGACGCAGAGTACTGCATCAATCTTGACGGCGGCGATTTTATGAGCGACAAGGGCAAGAAAATCTATGGCGCCGTGCAAGCCAGCGAAAAGGTCTATGTCGACGTTCAGTTCGAAGTAAAGAATCCCGGAGGTCACAGCTCTCGCCCGACGCGCGACAACGCCATCTATCACTTGTCCGAGGCTCTGGCGAGACTGTCAAAATTCAATTTTCCCGTCGAGCTGAACGAAATCACCCGCTCCATGCTCCTAAAGAGCGCTGTGATCGAAGGTGGTCCGCTAGCCGCGGATATGAAGGCTGCCGTAAAGCCTTCCCCCGACGTCGCAGCTCTGGCTCGCCTTTCGGAAAACGAGTTCTACAATGCCATTCTGCGAACCACCTGCGTGGCTACCATGCTATCCGGCGGACACGCTAGAAACGCGCTGCCGCAAACCGCGCGCGCCAATGTGAATTGCCGGATCCTGCCGGGCGAAGATCCCAACAGAATCAAAGATACCTTGGGGAAAGTTGCGGACGACCCGCACATCAGTGTGAGCTTCGTCGAGCAGCGCAACGCGGACGGCAATCTTACCGTGCCGCAGATGGTGCCGCCTTCTCCGCTGCGACCGGATCTGATGAAAGCTGTCGAAGGCGCTGCCGCCGGCGTCTGGGGCTCGCTTCCCATCATGCCGGTGATGGATACCGGCGCTTCGGACGGTCGCTTTTTGCGCATGGCAAACATCCCTACCTACGGGATCGCCGGTGTTTTCCTGGACCTTGACAACCGCAGGGCCCACGGCCAGGACGAACGCGTCCGCGTCCAGGATTTTTATGATGGTGTGGAATTCAACTACCAACTCATGCAGGCCGTCGCCGCCGGGAATTAGGGTCTCTCATTCAAAACGAACTCAAACGAAAAAAGGCCCGGCGAAGATCTCTTCACCGGGCCTGTTTATACGATTTCAGAAACTAGTTGTTCGGTTTGTTGGGTACGTCGGGTTTCGCGTCACCTTGTGCGGTGGCGCTCGCCGCGACCGGCTTGCCCGTGTCGCTGCCGAAACGCGTCAGGTACGGCATAAATGGCGTCACCTCGAACGGCATCTTCTCGCGCTCGGCGACCGTGCCCACGGGTTTGCTCTTGATCAACTCGAGCCGGTCACCCCACGGATCGAGCTTCACGCGCCCGCCGATCGGCAGCGCCGCGATCATCTGCGGATTCTGCTTCTGATCTACGGGAGTGGAAGACTTGAGATCGGCGATCACCGGCACGCGGTTACCCAAGTGCGGGCTAACAAGGTTTGGAAGTTCCTTTTCACGCGCGTTGAGCGCTGAAAGGAAAAGCCCGGCGTTCCCGAGCTGATTCTTGTATGGAGAATTGTTCAGCAGCAGAATGGCTTTTGCGCTGGCGGCCTTTTCCTCATCCGGCGTGCGCGCAAAACCGAAGTGCCGAAAAGTTTCTTTGTCGTCCACCAGCAACTGGTCAAAGAAGGCGAAGTTTGAGTCCATCCGGTGGCCCAGAACAACGTGGCTCAATTCGTGAGCAATGATTGTTGCTAGGCTGGCTTCGTCCGGCAGAACGTCGATCAAGCCGCGGCTGATCACGATGGTATGTCCGATGGTGTAAGACTCCAGCGTGGAGGTCATCATCACGCGGCACCGCACATCCGGCTCCACGTCGATGTTGTTGGTTACTTCGAGGTTGTTCACCACGGTGTCGAGCACTTTGTCGACTTCGCCCTTCGGCGCGATCAATCCGATGCGCTCCAGCCGGTCAATCACGTTATCTTCGGCTTGGCGGTCCCAGGAGCGCTGCGCCTGTATCGGCGTCAGGTCGTTGGCGGTCTTCGTATCGTCTTGCACTGGCGTCTCGACCAGAATCTTGCTTAGTTCCTGCTCCTGCTGGGAATGGCCGAGGTTATATCCCCACAGCCGTGTCTGCGCTTTGAAGTCTAGCTTCTTGCTCATCGCGTAGTGCAGGTCCTTCTCTTCGCTGTAGACAAACGACGGCATCCATATGCCGGGCTGTACATTGCTCCGCCAGCTGTCAAAGTGGAAGTACCAGCTGGAGTGTCCTCCGCCGCTATAGGCTCCGTTGAAGCGCACGATGTTGTAGTCCTGGTCCTCGACCCAAATGCGTCCGAGGAACCGGCCCTTGCCGGCCTTTTCTTGAGGGGATACGTCGAACACCAAACAGCGCACCTCGCCAAGAAACTCGCGCCGCACGTAGTCAAACTTGTAATGCTGCTTGTCAAACCCGTTCGTGTCGATGAAAATCATCTGCAGGAATCCGTCCGGCAGAAACTGCATCGCGAACGAAAAGAAATTTCCAATCGACCCAAAGATCTTCTTGCCCTTGCTCTGCGAGTCGCTTAACGACACCAGCGACACGCCCTTCGCGAAGTCCGCGCGCCCCAGGAAATATTTATCCCCCGCGGGTACGTAGCCGAGATCCTTGTCGGGCTTCAGGTTCTGAATGTAGGTTTCCACCAGCGGCGAATACTGCCGGATCTGCTGGTCGAGACGGTTTTCGTTCGTGATCACGCGGTCGATCACTTGATCCATCGTCCGTGCTTGCTGCGGTTCCGGTGCTGCCGCGCTGGCGATGGTCCCGGAGCCACCCATGATGAATCCGAGGACAACTGTAGCTATCTTACGCATTTCTCTCTCCCCTCAATAGGCCAGGCGGAACTCAATCCGCACGCGTGCCGGAAAATCTACCGGCTGGCCTTCGCGTTTCGCAGGTTTGAACTTGATCGTTTGGGCGGCACGGACCGCAGCCTCATCGAGGCCGTGTCCCAATCCGCTTACAACGCGGTTCACTTGCATGGTGCCGTTGGACAGGAACACCACGTCAATCACCACGTCGCCTTCTAACTTAAGACTACGCCCTTCGGCCGTATACTCCGGCTTCGGCTTTTCCAATATGTCAACAGGCGTGTCCGCCGGTCCGCCGGCTGCCACCTTCTTCTTCGGCGCATCCGATACCGTTTGGTCTCCGAACCCCGAAGACACCACTTTCCCTTGTTTGCCTCCGCTTGGCGGTGGGTTAGCGATGCCATTGCCAAACCCCGTGCTCGCCACGGTTCCTCGAATCCCCTTGTCTCCACCCGTGCCGTTGCCATAGCCAGGCCCGCCTGGTAGCGCCGGCGAACCCAGTCGGTTCACATTCGTGGCGTGTTGCGCATCGCCCTTGCCAGGCATCCCGTTCGGATCGCCAAATCCGCCGGTCTGCACCTTATCGACCGCCGCTTTCACCGTCGCGGGCGCTGCACTGCCCGAATCCATGTTGTTCAGCTTCACGTCATCTTTGGGCCGCTTTGGTCCATTGTTTGTCGTATCGATCTTCGCCGCTTCGAGATGCGCCTGCATCTCTGGCGCAAGTGCTTCCACTTTTTGAATCTTGGGTTGCACGGCCTTCGGTATTTCGAAGATATGCGGCTTCTTGGGATCCAGTTTCACCGGCTCCACCACTACCGGTTTTGGCGTCGGTGGCGGCGTCTTCGCTCTCACCACCTTCGGAGGAGGCGGCGGTGGCGCGACGGGAATTTCTGTCAACGGCGCAGCGATCTCTATGGTCTGATAGCGCAGCGCCGTCTTCAGCTGGTCCGGATAAAGCAACGGTATCAGCAAGCAAAAAAGCAGCAAGCCAAGTTGCAGTCCGGCGCTGACTCCTATCCGGCTCCAGCGGGGCTTTGCATCTGGCAGTAGAGCGAGTCGAGCGGCTACAGGTTTGGTCCCAATGGCCGTCTTCCACGCGTCTGAATTTGGGAGCCGGCGTCGATCGGTGTCAAAGCCGACGCCCAGCCGTGTCGCACCCCTTGGTGGATCTGCAATCATTATTGTCATCCGCGTGCCGCCTCAAGTTTTAATTCTTGGGAACTTCGGACATCTAGGAAGGCCCTAGCATCCCCAAGTTCGCCGGTTTTTCAGTTCGTGCGCTTTACCAATACAAGGGTACGTACGGGGCTGGGGGTGTCCTAATAGGACTATCGTACTAGCGACGCGAAGTCGCTAATGGCCCGCAAGCATGGTTCGCACCCAATCTGCTAACCCAGCGAGGCGGTTCTAGTTGCGGGGTTGGGGCAGCGCAACAGGTAATAGGATACAGCAATCCCGCCTTTAGGGCCGTACTTTTACCGAACACTACCTCGTTTACTGGATTAAGCTCCTAGGATGCGAAGGATACCCATTTCGTTGGACGCTCTGCGATACTGTAAATACCTGAATTGTCGATGAAAAAACCCACTCCAGACCGTTTTGCAGGCAGTACGGCCGCCGGGGGCGGCGTTGCTCCCCCGGTAAGACTTGAGTTGCTCTATACCCAGTCGAACGCCTCTCGCTGGGGCCTCCCCCGCGAGCGATTCTCTGCGGCCCTCGAACGCAGCGCGGAAAAGAGACTCTCGACGGGAAGCCTCCCGCCCGTGAGAGTCGAGGAATATCTCGCCTCTCTGCATCTCGAAGATTTGGCGCTGGCATCCGCCTGCCTAGAAAATTGCGAACCGGCGTGGGAACATTTCGTCACCGCCTACCGTCCCTACCTTCGCGCTGCTGCCGCCGCGGTTCTTCGCCGCAGCTCAGCTTCACCGGAAGCCTCTGAACTCGCCGATTCTCTCTTCGCCGAACTGTATGGCCTCGCGGACGGCACACGCCGCGAACGCTCGCTCTTTCGTTATTTCCACGGCCGCAGCTCTCTGAAAACCTGGCTCCGCGCGGTTCTCGCCCAGCGCCACATTGACGCCATCCGCGCAGGCCGCCGCTTCGAAGCCCTCGACACCGACGACACAAAACCCGCTGCTCATAAGGCCGCGGCCGCGGTTTCCGTTCAGCCTGCCGATCCCCATCGTGAACGCTACTCCACGCTTTTCGTTCGCGCGCTCGAGGCCGCTCTCGCCACGCTGGATACCCGCGATGAACAGCGCTTGCGCCTCTATTACGCCAAGGAGCAAACCCTCGCCGAAATCGGCAGAGAGCTCAACGAGCACGAATCCAGCGTCTCGCGCAATCTCGATCGCATTCGTCTAGCCCTGCGCCGCACCATCGAAGAAACTCTCCGCAACGGCCGCCCCGCCGCCAACGGTTTCGCCGCCGAACTCGGCCTCAGTGACGCCCAAATCTCTCTCTGTTTTGAGTATGCCTCCGCCGACGCCTCCTTCGATCTCGAACAACTCCTCCGGCGTCGCAGCGGCTCGCGCCCCGCAGCGGGGAGGCCCGACCCATGAAGCCCGGCTCCTCGACACCTTATTGCAAGAACCCGGTGAACCCGCGTTCTAAGAAAGGAGAACACTATGGCGCCTGACGACCGCGACCGGACCTTTGAAAAGGCGCTCGCCCGCCATTTGCGTCCCGCCGCGCCCTCCATCCCGGAAGCCGGATTCCCGGTCGGAGCGTCCGCCCAACCTTCCGGCGAACTCTGTCCCGATCCCGAAATGCTTGCGGCCTACCATGATGGCGCACTCTCTTCTGAAGAACGCAACCTCTGGAAACAGCACGTCCTCAGCTGCGACCGCTGCCAGCTCGTGCTTGCCCATCTCGAAACGCCTCTCGACATTCCGATCCATTTGGAAGCTGGCGAAAGTGTTGAAGCATCGCAGCCCGCCATGTCGGCCGCTAGAACGCTTCCTCCCGTGCCGAGCGCCCGTCCTAGTCCTCTGCACACTCTGCGATGGCTCTGGCTGGTACCCGCAGGCGCCATCGCCGCAACCCTCGTTGCCTGGGTGTCCTTCGAAGAAAGGAAGCGGGTCCAGGTCGCTCCGTCATCGCCCGCTCAAGTAGCGGAAAACCGGCAAGCCCCGGCCGTCGCGCCTCTCGCGAAATCCACACCCGCGTCCCCTAGCGAAGGCCGGGAGCGCAAGGAAAGCGATCAGGCGGTCGCGTCGCCCCCAACTCGCGGAGCCGCCGGCACCGCTACGGCAGATCGTGATTTCGTGCTCCAAGATTTGCATAAACAGGTACCGCCAGCTCAGCAAGCGCCGAGGCAGTACGCGGCGAATCCCGCGCACGGACCTTCCTTTACCGCGCAGAAACAAGAACAACAAATACTGCGTATGCCTGCCGGCGTAGCCGGAACCCTCGATCAAAAGAAGAAGCTCGACGCGCCATCTGACACCCACGTAATTGGGGGAAGGATCGTTGGCTCGCTCGCAGAGCAAGCTCCAGTTCCACCACTCCCGCCGCCGCCTCCGCCAGTTTCCGAACCCGGCTTCCTGGCCGATGGCTCGGCCTCCGTTCCTCTCAAGGACAAGGAGCGGTCCGCACCTCTGCCGGCCCCAAATTCCGCCGCATCCAAAGCAAAGGCCGTGAACGAAGACGCCATTTCCGCGACTTCCGAATCTGTCGAAGTTTCCGCCGCTCCGCAATCCCCCGCCGCATCTCGCGCCATGCTGCGCTCCGCCGCCCTGCTGAATCCCCACGTTTTCTGGGCCCCCGGTGGAAAACACGCGTGGCGCATCGGCCCCGCCGGCTCGCTCGAGCATTCCGAAGACAAAGGTCTCAGCTGGAGGCTACAGATCAGCGGTGTCTACACCGATCTCGTCGCCGGCTCCGCTCCTTCCGCAAAAGTCTGCTGGATCGTCGGCACCTCCGGCACCATCGTTCGCACCAACGATGGCGGCACACATTGGACTAAGGTGGACTCGCCCGTCACCAAAGATCTCACCGGAATTCGCGCCACCGACGCGTCGCACGCCTGGATTTGGTTTGTTTCCGACCCGCAGACCGGCCTCATCGAGACGTACCAGACCAACGACGGCGGAGCCACTTGGTCTCCGGTTACTAATTAGGAGTACCAGGCAGGCATCCGCGTTCGCCTCTTGCAAGGAATTTTCGGTACGTCGTTCTAAGCTGGAAGCCAAATCTAGGACGAGGTGAACATCATGGAAATCCGCGGATCAAAAGTTAAGGGCCGCTTGCCCTGGATTCTCTCCGGCACCGCTTTTCTGCTTGCCGCCGCCGCATTCTTTTATCCCGCGTGCCGCAGGCAACACGTCTTCGCGTCGCAAGACAAGCCCGCGCAAGAGAAAGAAGCCCCTCGCGCAACTGGCCCGGACCAATCAACTAGTCTCACCGATCAGACCGATCTCAACGTCACCGTCTACAATTCGAACATCGCCTTAGTCCGCGACGTCCGTAACCTCACCCTTCCGTCCGGCACCTTCCGTCTTAAATTCATGGACATCGCCGCCACGGTGAATCCCGCCACGGTCCATTTCCGCTCACTCACTGATCCCGAGAAGCTCGGCGTCATCGAGCAGAACTACGAATACGACCTCCTCGAGCCTGCCAAGCTTTTGCACAAATACGTTGGCAAGGAGATCACTCTGGTTCGCTCTTATCAGGACAACGGCACCACCAAGCGCGAAGAAATCAAGGCCACCCTTCTCTCTGATAACAACGGGCAAGTCTGGAAAATTGGCAACGACATCGTCACCGGCGGTTACGCCGAGAGTTACCGCTTCCCCGATATTCCCGCCAATCTCTACGACCGCCCTACGCTGCTCATGTCTCTTGAGAATTCCGGCCCGCGCAAACAGCAAATCGAAGCTTCCTACCTCGCCGGTAACTTGTCCTGGAATTCCGATTACGTCCTAACGGTAGCCCGCGACGATAAGGCCGCCGACCTCGACGGCTGGGTCACTCTCGTCAACAACAGCGGTACCGCCTTCCACAACGCGCGTCTCCAGCTCGTCGCTGGCGATTTGAATCGCCTCCCGGCCAACGGTCGCGGCGATATGATGGAATTACGAACCAAGGCAATGGCGGCCCCGGCCGCCCCACAATTCCAGCAGGAGAATTTCAGCGAATACCATCTCTACACGCTCGGCCGCCACACCTCCGTCGAAGACAAAGAGACCAAACAAATCAGCCTTCTCGCGGGCACCGGTGTTGCCGTCGACAAAATCTTCGTCGTCAACGGCCAAAACTACTACTATCACAATCGCCAAAACCCCGGGTCACCGATCAAGGATGCCGTCATGGTGTTCTACAAGTTTAAGAATGACGAAAAGGCTGGGCTCGGAATTCCCATCCCCGCCGGCAACGTCCGCGTGTATCAAAAAGATTCCAAAGGCGGCATTCTCTTCGTCGGCGAAGATCACATTGAGCACACGCCGAAAGACGAAAGCATCTCCGTGCACATCGGCAACGCGTTCGATGTCGTCTCCGAACGCAAACAAACCGACTTCAAAAGCATTGGATCCAACACCTGGGAAATGGAATTTGAAATCACGCTGCGCAACCACAAAGACACGCCCATCACCGTCCAAGTCAACGAACCCGTGGGCGGTGACTGGGAAATGCTAAATTCCAGTTACAAGTACACAAAAACCAGCGCATGGGCCGCCCAATTCAATGTCCCCGTCGACAAAAACGGCACCTCCGTCCTGCGCTACCGCATCCGTGCCCACTGGTGATCTTTGCGATGCTCCTAGGGGCGCAGCACGCTGCGCCCCAGCTTGGCAGGACTGATCCTTATTCCATGACTCTTCGCTCCTGAATTTTCTTTGCCGCTAAATCGTCCCGCTCAAACCGCCTCCGCCACAAAAATCATCTCTGGAGACGCATCCCCCAACGGCGACCGATCGAAATCCCCATAAACCGCAGTAACCCGAAACCCGCACCGCGTCAAAAGATGCTCCACTTCATACCGAAAAAAATATCGCAGCGTCCAGGCAAACACGAGACGCTCTTCCTTCCCCCGCGCATCCGTCACATAAAAAATCATCTCCACATCATTCCTCTGTTCCGCCCGGTGAAACGCCGTGACCCGCTCCATAATCCTCACTCTCCGCCCGTCTGGCATCGCGTATTCCGACACCAACCCTTCCTCCTGATACGCCGGATCATGCATGCGCTCCGCATCCGTCTGAAAAACATCCAAAATCAATCGCCCACGCCGCTCCCCCAATCGCCGTCCGTCCTCTCTAAGGTGTCTCCGCACCGATTCCAAACAAGAAATCTGCGCGTCAATCTCCAGGAGGTGTTGCATCGGCCGAAACGGAATAATCACTAACCTGAACTTTTCCCCGAGATCGAACTGCGTCATGTCCCCCTGCACCAAATGCATCCGCTCGCGCGCCTCCGTCAGCAATCCCGCCCGCTTCTGATTGCACCGCACGAGCATCCGCTCGGATATATCCAGCCCGGTAACCCGATGCCCCGCCGCCGCCAGCGCCAAAGTAATCCGCCCGGTCCCACAGCCAAGTTCGAGCACCGGATCGCCAAATTCGCGCACGGCATCCCGGTAAAACGCAACATCTCCCAATCGCCCCCGCACAATCGGCGACTCGTCGTAGTAATCCGCAATAAACCCGTCGTAAAGCGCGTTGCTCATGAGATCTTCGTACCCGGTACCCACGGCCCGAAGTCGTCTTCTTTCATTCTTTACTTCATTGCTTCTGGTCTTCCTCTTATTCCAAAATTGCGTCCGCCTCAATCTCCACCAGCATCTCTGGCGAGATTAACTTACTCACTTCCACCATGCTTGTCGCCGGCCGTATCGACCCGAAAAACTCGCCGTGCGCCCGCCCGATCTTTTCCCACTCCGCTATGTTGGTAACAAAAATCCGCGTCCGCACCACGTCTTTCAATCCTGCGCCTGCCTTGGTCAGTGCCCCTTCGATATTCCGAATCGTCTGCACCGTCTGCACGTACGGATCTCCCACGCCAACGATTTTCCCGTCCGGCCCCGTAGCGGTAGTCCCGGAAACCGTCACCACGTTTCCGATGCGCACTGCCCTCGAATAGCCCACGATCGGCTCCCATGGCGTTCCACTGGAAATATTCTCCCGTGCCAATTGCGTCTCCTTTACCTCGCATTACTGTGTCACTGCGAGGCTGCATGCTAAACTGAAAGAATTATGGCACAGCCTCACCGCGATGTTTTCTCCGGGCCGCGCCATGGAAAAGGTCATGCTCTGTAACAACATCCTCGAAGCCATTGGCCACACGCCGCTGGTCCGCCTCAATCGCATCAACCAGGGCCTCAAGCCGCAGATCTTCGTCAAAGCTGATTACACCAATCCTGGTGGTTCGGTCAAAGACCGTATTGGCGTCACCATGATTGACGACGCCGAAAAGCGTGGCCTCCTCAAGCCCGGCGGCACCATCATTGAAGGTACGAGCGGCAACACCGGCATGGGCCTCGCGCTCGTCGGCGCCGTCCGAGGATACAAGATGGTCTTCACTATCACGGACAAGCAATCCAAGGAAAAAGTCGATCTCCTCAAAGCTCTTGGCGCCGAAGTCATTGTGTGTCCCACCGCCGTCGAGCCCGAAGATCCTCGTAGCTACTATTCCGTCGCAAAAAAGCTAGCGCGCGAAATCCCCAATTCCTTCTATCCCAATCAGTATGCCAATCCCATGAATCCCGAAGCCCATTACCAATCCACTGGCCCTGAAATCTGGGAAGACAGCCAGGGCAAAATCACCC
>Ga0207133_1128_pt1 | contig 12067 bp, 7 predicted proteins | sample Alteio_BWMinHeat_11_FD_153537 | JGI IMG/M metagenome (GOLD analysis project Ga0207133, IMG submission 153537) | Enriched cells from forest soil in Barre Woods Harvard Forest LTER site, Petersham, Massachusetts, United States -... | ecosystem: Environmental > Terrestrial > Soil > Temperate forest >... | reverse complement strand
CGCCTAGAACTGGAAGCGCAGGCCGAACTGCATCCGGCGTGCCGCGTGCGCGCCATTAAGATGCAGGAAGCCAGAACTATCCAGATTCGCCGCCGGGTCAGCGGTGTTCATGGACGAACCAATAGAATTGAATTGTGTGTGGTTGAAGAGGTTGAAGTTTTCCCAGCGGAAATCCAGTTCTCTGGACTCGCCGAATTGGAATCGCTTGAAGAGCCCGAAGTCAAAGTTCAAGCGACCCGGCAGATAGAGCGTATCGCGCCCCACATTTCCAAATGTCAGCCCGGTCGGCGGGGCGAACGCAGCGGCATTGTAGAAGACCGGTCCCCGCCGATCCGGAAATTCCGTCTGTGAGAGACTGGCGTGTGGGTTGCCCACCAGGTCAGGACGTGATCCTGTGCCCACACCATTGCCAACACCCGCGCTGTCACCAAATACGGCGTTTGTAACACTGAACGGCGTTCCCGTCTGAGCAATTGTGATTCCCGATGCCTGCCAGCCTCCCAACAAGGTGTGAGTCAAACCGCCGTGCTTGAAGAATGGCAATCCATATACGTAGCTGACAGAAAACGAATGGCGTTGATCAAAGCTGGAACTTGCTCTATTGGCAGCGACGTTATAGGAGTTGACGAATGCTCCATCGAAGCGGTCTGAGGAATCGTCGATGGAATGGCTGTAGGTATATGCCAGGCTAAGCGTCAAGTCGCCAACAGTGCGCTGGGCCGAAGCTTGTAGCGCATGGTAAATCGAGTTGGCTTGGTTTTGAATCCGAGTGATGTTGCCGAATCCAAGTAATGGCCGAAGTGGGTCTGGACTGTTTCCACACGCAACGCCCAGGTTTATCGCTGCCTGACCAGTGATTGCTGGTCCGCCTGGCCCCACGGTGAAAGTGGAGCAGTCGCCCGCGTATGGCGCTCCGTTGATAGTTTCTGCTGGAGTAATCGGCGTCCCCGCAGGGTACGGGTTTGCAGACCGCGCAATCGGGAACAGTTGGTTGAGGTCATCTTGCAGAGTGAGATGCGTTCCCTTGCTGCCCACATAGGCGACCGAGCCCACAATGTGCGCAGGCAGTTCTTTCTGTACTCCCAAGTTCCACTGCTGCACGTAAGGCCAGATGGCTTTGAAGGGAATTGCCGTTACGCCGAGAGGGAAGAGATGCGTTCCTCCACCGGCACCGATATTCCCATATCCGGTCACGTTAAACTGCGAAGGTTGCAGGACAAACGGCGCAGTACCCTCAAGAGACTCGGTATTGCCTTCATTGCCGTTGGTGTGCTCAAAGAAGATGCCATAGCCGCCACGAATGGCCATTTTGCCGTCGCCCTTCGGATCCCAGGCAAACCCAATGCGCGGAGCCGGGTTGAACAGGTGACCGGTCATGCAGCCGGCGTTCGTCGAAGGATTAACTGTTGAGCCCGGGTACGAGGCCAGGACATTCGCGGGCACAAGCCCCGCTCCTCCCGGGCCGCCGCACTGGGCCACGCCGTTGAACGGATTACCCCCGACGAGCGATCCATTGAGTGGATCGTTTGGATTGCCCGGGTTGTTGAAAAAGACAGGAATGTCAGCAGGATTGAAGTCAGCAGGATTGAAGCTGAATGCGTGCCTGAACTTTTCGCGATAAGTCCCGAACAGGCTAAGCCGCAGGCCAAGGTTAAGCGTTAGTTTCTTGGTTATGCGCCAGTCATCCTGGAAATAAGGTTCAACAATCTTGTAGCGGTTGTAGAACTTAGCCGCCAGATTTGCCTGCTGGTATTTGGCGACATTTCCGAGAAGCAAATCGGCAAAAGCATTCCCTGTACTGACCGAGGAGTTGGTAGAATCGAAGGTCAAGGTGCCCTGCACGTAGACCGAACTCATCTCATTCTTCTGCGCGAACGCCGTATAGGCGCCAAACTGCAATGTATGCGTACCGATGATTTTCGTTACGTTGTCACGATACGTGTAAACGGGATTCGCGTTGTTCCAGGGGAAATAACCGCTATCTCCGGTGAAGCCGCCACCATACGCATTGTTGTTACTCAGCACGATACTGGGCAATTTGCCGCCGAATCCATTTGCGAATAGAGAGCCCATCGCAAAACCGGACGGCAACGGCGGGTTGTTTAACGCAGTTAGGAAAATGTGGTCGGCCGTGTAGCTCGCCACAAATTCATTCAGCAATGTCGGCGAGATGTTTGCATTCAAACGAGCCACAAAGCTAGACCCCGGACCAACGAACTCTGTGTTGATGCTCTGGAAGCTCGAACCGACGCCCCACAGCGGATTTGGCGTCTGTGTTTGCCAAGAGTCATGAATGTAGCGAAACGTCAAGCGATAATTGTCTGTAATGTTGTGGTCTACTCGGATTAGCTCTTCGCGCCATGTGGTCGGAAGTGAGACCGTTTGCAGGACAGCCGGGAATCCACCATTTGTCGTATTAGCAGCAGGAATCAGAGCCAGCAAAGCCGTTCCAACGGCACTCGGCGTTACTTGATTGTTCGGGAATGCGAGGCCGCCGCTTCCTACCCTGGTAGGGCAATCCGGAAACGCGGCTGCGTCCACAGGTGTCGTCGCCGAGAACGCCGGACAAAGATCCGAGAAGTTCCCAGTTAGTTCGGCACTCGAGGGAACATTTTGGTTGATTGTCGAGGGATTCTTCTCTCGCCGCCATTCTTCCGAGAAAAAGAAGAACGTCTTCTTCTTATCGCTGTTGTAATGATTGGGGATATACACCGGCCCGCCGATGGTGTACCCGAAGTCGTGTTTCTTGTAGGGCGCTTTCTTGGCCGTCGGGTCCGCGCCTTCTTCCCAGGACTTAGCATTGAAAAACTCATTTCGCAGGTATTCGAACGCGCTGCCGTGGAAGGAGCTCCCGCCCGATTTTGTCTCCACTTCCACCGTGCCCGATCCGTTTCGTCCATACTGCGCGCCGTAGTTCGAAGTGAGAACTTTGAACTCCGCGATGGCTTCGGGGTTTGGATAAACGTTTAGCGTCGCATTGCTGCCGTTGTCCATATTGTCGCCGCCGTCGAGCTCCCAGTTGTTGTACTCGGTTCGGCCGCCGTTCATGCTGTACGCCACGTTGCCGTAAACGCCCACGGTGCCTTCGTCCTGTCCAGTCTGGTTCACGACGCCGGGCGCCAGATTGACGAGTTGCGTGAAATTCCGTCCATTCAGCACCAACTGATCGATTTGCTTCCCCGTGATCGTCGACGACATCTCGGAAGACTGTGTCTCCACCTGCGCCACGCTCTCGCCGGTGACTACTACTTCTTCCGTGATCGCGCCGACCATGAGCTGGATATCCAAATGAATCTTCCGCGCTACGTCCAGCACCACCTCTTTCGCTGAGTATTTCTGGAAGCCCTTGGCCGTCACCACTACGTCGTACGACCCACCCGGCAAACCGGCGACCACGAAGGCACCGTCCGCGTTTGTGGCCGTTATGTGGTTTGCGCTGCCGGTGGTGCTGGTAACCGCCACGTCTGCCCCAGCCACTGCCGAACCGCTCTTGTCCGTTACCGTACCACTGATGTATCCCGTGTCTTGGGCTTTCGCAGCGAGTGCGGTACACAGCATCGCCAGCGTCGCACAAAGAAGCACTCGCGCCGCCCCCGCCAGATTCTGCAGAATGTGGGTACGATAAAAAGAATTCCCCTGTTCTTTCACGTGTGACCTCCCGATCTTCTTGATTATGGAATTCAGGCCGAGTGAGGGCACTACCACACCTGCCGCAGCGGGCACCCCTATGAAAACCGCTCGCAAAAGGCGTCTCATCGGACACAGCCCCCACCACTCGACGATTAGAAACGCACCCAATCGCACTTATTAAATCGGATTAATAAAGCATTGCTCTGTTTGTGTCAAGCTGAAAATCAGCTTTGCGTCTAAAGGGGACTGGTCCGCTTACCCAGGCTATCATCCGTTTACGTTCACGCCTCGCGCTTGAATTCCCTCTTCGCCTGCCGGACACTATCGAACGATGTCTTTTCTCCTTTTTGCGCGTCTCGCGCATTCGCTCTCAATCGGTCTAGTGGCGGCGTTCTGCATCATTGCCCCGCCGCGTACGAACGGCTCCGCCCATCGTCCGCCGCAACAATCCGCCTCGGTCGCCACCGCTCACGGCAGTCACACCCCCGCCAGCGACCCCAAAGCCTCCTTCGCCCAAGGCCAAGCGGCCTTGCAATCTGGTGATTTGGCCACCGCCGAAGCCGCCTTCCGACGCGTCCTCTCCGTCGATCCCCAGTCCGGCGCGGCTTACGCCAACCTCGGCGTCATTGCCATGCGCCGCAAAGAGTGGGACCACGCCCTCTCTCTCCTCCAAAAGGCCGAGAAGCTCGAACCCAAAATGTCTGGCATCCGCCTCAACATCGGCCTAGTAAAATATCGCCGCGGCGACTATGCCGGCGCCATCGCCCCTCTCCGTTCCGTCATTCGCGACCAGCCCGATTCCCAGCAAGCCCGCTACCTCCTCGGACTCTCGAACGTCTTCACCGAACACTACCCTGACGCCGTCGCCGTCCTCGAGCCGCTTTGGCCGCAAATGTCCAGCGATTTCACCTACCTCTACGTCTTGGGAATTGCCGCTCACAGCGCCGGCAAAAATGATCTCGACGAAAGAGCCCTCAGCCGCCTCGTCGAAATCGGTGCGCAAGCTCCCGAATTCCACCTCATCCTCGGCAAGGCCTACCTCAACCGCGAAGAGATGGACAAAGCTATCTCCGAGCTGGAACTCGCCGCCTCCGCAAATCCCACGCTGCCTTTCGTGCATTTTAGTCTTGGACTCGCCTACATGAGGAAGGAAGACAACGACCGCGCCGAAGCCGAATTCCGCAAAGACATCGCGCTCGAACCCGACCTGCCCGACAACTACGAACAACTTGGCCTGCTCTATCTAGGAATGCAAAAGGACGACCAGGCCGAACACTCCTTTCGCGAAGCTCTCCGCTACAACCCTCGCCAACCCGCTTCGCTTCTCGCGCTTGGCCGCCTCTACCAACGCCAGGGGAAGAATCGCGAAGCGCTCACCGCACTCGACGCCGCTGAAAAGCTAGTCCCCAACAACCAGAACGTCCATTTCGTTCGCGGCCAAGTACTGCTCCGCCTCGGACGCCGCGAAGAAGCGCAAGCCGAACTCAGCACCTCAAGAAAACTGCTCGACGCCAGTCTCAACAAACAACGCGAAAAGTATGGCGACTCCCCCGTGCCAAACCCCGAACTAAAGCAACCGCAACCCTGACCGAACCAACATTGTTGTAGCGCAGGGCTTCGGCCCCGCTAGCATCCGCCGCAACTCCTAAATGTTCGGCGCCTGCCACGCGCCACGCCCTCGCTCAATCGCCTCCGCCACGGTTAGCACCAACTCCTCTTCATACGGCCGACCGATCACCTGTATGCCAATCGGCAATCCCCCTCTTGACATTCCCATCGGCACCGCAACTCCGGGAAATCCCGTCAAATTCAACCACTGCGAAAACCGCATCGTATCCCGATAATTTTCCTTCTCGCCGCTCCGCCAATTCCCCTCCCCGTGCCAAAATGCCGGCCCGCTCGATACCGGCGACAACAAGATCGTCACCTCCTCCATCTGCCGCAAAATCGCCGCGCGCAAGCTATCCCGCTCTCCGCAAGCCATCAGAAAGGTTTCAAACTCCATCGAAATCTCCGCGGTCGCCAACGCGACATATTCACGAAGCATGGGGCTCAACGATTCTTCCAGGCCAACCGCGCCATCCCGAATCAAGTGTCCAATCACCGGTCCAAAAAAATACCACCACAATTGAATCGCTCGTTCGAGTCCGTTTAGTCGCTTCGTCGCAACTTTGAATCCTTGCTCGCCCAACAGCTTTGCCGCTCGTTCAACCGCCACAGTAGTTTCGGGCATCGCTTGGCCCAACGCATCGCTCTCCAAAACCCCAACACGCAATCCGCGAACATCTTTCTCGCTCACTGCGCGCACCGGCACAGGCGCGGAAAGCGCATCCCCCGGGTCCGGCCCAACCATCACTTCAAATAGCGCACCAACGTCCGCAACCGTCCGCGCCATCGGGCCTACAACTCCAATCCAGCCAAACGCTCCCCCGCCGTCAGGGAAATGCCCGGTCGCTGGAATCCGTCCCGGCGTCGGCTTCAAACCGCAAATCCCGCAAAAATGCGCCGGCACGCGTATCGATCCGCCGCCGTCGCTCCCCACTCCTCCCGCCGAGCAACCCGCCGCAATCGCCGCGCCCTCCCCACCGCTCGATCCCCCTGCCGACCGCTCCAAATTCCAGGGATTGCTCGTCTTCCCGCTTAACAAATTGTCGGTCTCATAGGCCATCAAATATTCCGGCGTATTCGTATTTCCCAGAAGAATCGCGCCCGCCGCGCGCAGCCTCGCCACGAGCGGCGCATCCGACTGTGCCACGTAATCTTTTCGCAGCACAGACCCAGCCGGGATCGGCCATCCCGCCGCATCGATACAACTCTTAATCGTGAGCGGCACTCCATGCAGGGGCCCCACGCCGTCGCCGCGCATCAGCGCAGCCTCCGCTGCCCGTGCCTGCTTGCGTGCCCCCTCCCGATCGAGGTGCACAAACGCATTCAGTTTCGGATGGAGTGCCGCAATACGCTCGAGGTGCGCGTCCACAACCTCCATCGGCGAACACTTCTTCGCCCGAATGCCCGCGGCGATTTCTGCAATAGTTCCAAAAATTATTTTGTCCATAGTCAGCCATTCGAGCCTATGTGCCCCCCAGGGTCAAGCGGGATGGAACGTTGTGAGGAAGTCGATAGTCGTCGGTTGAAGGTCGAAGGCTGAGAAGCGAAGACGGGAAAAAGGACAACCGAGAGGGGCAGAGCCGGGCATAGGAGCCCTTTGAGACTCGGAAGAAGACAGCCAAGAATCGCTGTCCCACTCTGGGGAGAAGACCCGGCCGTCTTACTCCTCCAAAACAAACGTCAGCAAAGACTTATTGATCTTAATCCTACGGCTGTGGTACTCGATGAAGCCTAGTTTTCTGAATTTGTTCATGAAGAAATTTACGCGAGACCGTGTAGTGCCAACTATTTGCGCCAAAATCTCCTGGGTAACGTTCGGCAGTTCGCCATCTAGCTGATGCTGAGCCTTGCCATAGCGGCCGAGCACGAGTAGCGTTCGGGCCAGACGCTTCTCACTCGAATTAAAGAGTTGATCGATCAAATCTTCCTCGACTCGATTGTTGTGACTGAGCATATACTCGACAAAATGATTGGATAGCTTGTGCCGCGTGTGGAGCATGTGTAACAGTTCGCTTTTGTCGATGGAAAGAAGGGCAGTCGGCGTAACAGCAGTAGCCGTGCCCGTGCGGACCGCCTGGCCCGCCATGCAGCCCTCGCCAAAAAAATCGCTCGGACCAAACATCGCGACTACCGCCTCCTTACCCGACCCATTAACTATGGAGAATTTTACGTTGCCCTTTTGAATGTACATAACGCTCGTGGCCGGGTCACCCTGACAGTAAATTGGCTCGTCTTTTCGAAATTCGGCAGCTTTTCTTGCTACTCCGGAGATATCGAGAAAGGTCTCCTCATCGAAGGATTTCGTTTTGAATTCCTTAATTTTCATATGGGCACTGAAAATGGCGCAAACTGCGATACCGCGATTGCTCGGGCGTATTGTCCAATCAACGAGAACTTCATGCGTATCTCACCAAGACCAGAAAACAGAGCTTTGTTCCGGAACCTGGAAGGCCGGCGCCCCTCGCAGAATCCGGACCTGCGACCGCTAAGGCAGGTTAGGCACCGACAGTGCTGGCATCCGATTAACTCCGTGCGGAGCAAGTTCAATTCGTTGTTTCCTTCTTCGCGACGCGCTCTCCTGGCAGGAAGCAGAGGATCTGCTGCTTTAATTGCGCGTCTACTTCATCCGCGATGGTCACAACGTCCGGAAGTAAGGTGCTAAATTTCACGCGCTGCTCATTCCTGTGCAGCGTCGAAAAAATGGAGACCTGCAGGATTCGGGATTCATCTACGACCATGGCAGCGGTGTACCCCTGTTTCCGTCGTAGCTCTCCGTGATGGCTAGCAGCGACCGAAACGGGAGCTTTTAATCCCCTGTCAAGGCGCAGTCTGGCAATCACGTCATGGAGAAGTCTCGGAAGGTGGCCGGTGCGTTCTTGGAAGTTCAGCCGGATTCGAGAGAGGTCTGGCTCTTTCTCGACAAGCCCCATCCACTCATGAATTGTGGCGTCAAGTTCCCGTTGCAGGATGTCGGCCACGCACTCGGTCCCCTGTCGAAGCGCGGGGGAGCCGTTGCCGCCTCCCTGCGAAGCTATAGCTTTGGTCATCGTGACCTCCGTTTATGCCACGCTTAGTATTCCACTTGGGCAGCCGCGAGACTGTTTCATAAGAGTCTGTTCTGCCCAAAATCGCTGAATGGGAAATTTTTTTTGACCGGCTAAGCCGTTGATTCCATTGGCGCAATGTGCAATCGCGAAAAGTAGGCTCTCCTCGCCAGTAAATGTCGGGTGGCCCGGAAGATCCGCTCCTGAATCTGCCAACCTGGAGCCGATCGCACAGGTACCCTTACCAAAGCGAACTGGGGGTGAAAATCGGGGGAAGACGTTTCCTGATAATTCGCCAGCAGGAACGTTTAGCAATACTAAACGGGCCGGGCTGAATACGTCATCACGTTAAGTCCTGCGTGGCCGCTCTTGCAGACTAGCGGAAGTTGCTCCCTCGAATGCGCTCAGGGCGAAGCGACCGACGGTTCAGAGTTGAAGGGATACGGAAAAGAGCGAAACGCGGAGACGTTTCCTTTGGCGGCGGCGGGATGGGAGGCAAGGGCGTTTTCTGTCTCCTGCGCGAGGCAGAACGTCACCAGCATCGTGGTTTATCTGCTTCCGCTGCGCTCTCAAGCGTCTGCCGGCGGAGTTCCGTCCATCCCGGACCCGATGCCACAAAAAACCGTGATGACGGCTCTACCCAATCGGCGGTGCCTGCACGTTCGCATACTCGTATCGCGCCGAGTGATGGTTTTTAATACCGTCAGACGTAATGTCGAGTTCGTCCTTCAGTGGCAGCCCTTTGCTCTTGGAAATCCAAATCTCGCCGTCCGACTTTATGCCCATGTCCGCTCTGTCAGAGTGCGCGCTATACACCGTCGCTGCTTCGCCATTGACGATTTCATCCCTAAGATATTGGCAGCTCGACTTGCTGGCCTTCCGGTTTTCCTCCTCCCTCTTGATCACCTGCTGCGTCGTCATGGCGCTGCGCGTCCACCTGCCGCGAACTTTCACGTAGGTGGCTCCGCCCATGTAGATTATCTCGGTCGTGTGTTTGTCGGCACTGTTCGACGCACTGGTCATTGTGGTGTAGATGTGCGTCGGAGTCGTGATGACTTTGTCCTGGGCGTCGTTGATCGCCTTGCAGCTGTCCTGAGCGGCCCCTTGCGTTCCTCCGAGAGTCAGCAGCCCGAACGTCAACCCTGCGGCCGCCCTCAGCAGCCTCGTCGGTTTCACTCTCATGTTGAGTCCCCCTCTGTCCGTCTAAAATACTAGGCAGACGCGGCGGCGTCCATGTCGAAGGACGGTTGCCGCCTAACGGGCCGCGACGCCTTCGACGCGCTACCAACTTCAATTGCGCCGACGCTTCTGCGCTTCTGCTCACGCTGGCGCGCTTTCGGTCGCCTCGGTATAATCCCGTCGCTTAAAAAACTTGGCAATCTTTTGCGCACTCACGAAAACGCAAACTCGCCTTCCTGCCAAACGGGAGAATCTTTCATGACGCTTTCCAATCACTTTGCACGCAAGCTTTCGTTGCTCGTTGCATCCGTCGGCGCTCTATCCCTTTCTCCCTCGGCCTTCGCGCAATCCGCTACAAGTCTCCCCAGCGAATCGCCCGAGCAACTGAAACCCGCCACGGACACGTTCGACTACACGCGCCGCGAAGTAATGATTTCCATGCGCGACGGCGTAAAACTCCACACCGTCATCCTCATTCCCAAAGGCGCGAAGAACACGCCCATCCTGCTAACCCGCACACCCTACAACGCAAGCGACCTCACCACGCGGTCCAATAGCTCGCATCTCGGCCCGACGCTGTACGGCTACGACAACGCCACCGACGTCATCGTCGAAGGCGGCTACATCCGCGTCATCCAGGATGTGCGCGGCAAGTACGGCTCCGAAGGTGACTACGTCATGAACCGCCCGCTGCATGGCCCGCTCAATCCCACGAGTGTCGATCACTCGACCGATACGTACGACACGATCGACTGGCTCGTCAAAAATCTTTCGGAGTGCAATGGCAAAGTCGGCATCCTCGGCATTTCCTACGACGGGTTCACGCCGCTGATGGCGCTCGTCAATCCGCATCCTGCGTTGAAGGTTTCCGTGCCGATGAACCCTATGGTCGACGGCTGGATGGGCGACGACTGGTTCCACAACGGCGCCTTCCGCGAACAAAACATGCCGTACATCTACGAGCAGGACGGCATGCGCGACAATTCCGCTAAATGGTGGACCGATCACTTCGATGACTACGACGTTTATATGCAGGCAGGCTCAGCAGGCGAACTAGGCCGCCGTCACGGCCTCGAACAAATGGGCTTCTGGCGCAAGATTCTCGAACATCCCAGCTACGACGCCTTCTGGCAGCAACAAGCCATGGACAAAATTCTAGCCGCGCAACCGCTGAAAGTTCCCGTCATGCTCGTTCACAGCCTGTGGGATCAGGAAGACATCTACGGTGCGCCCGCGGTCTACAAAGCCCTCAAGGCGAAGGACACCAATAACGACAAGGTTTTTTTGGTGATGGGCCCGTGGCATCACGGCCAGGAAATTGAAGACGCCTACTCGCTTGGCGCCATTAAATTCGGCAGCGACACTGGCACGCATTTCCGCCAGCACATCCTCGGCCCGTTCCTGGCTCAATATCTAAAGGACGGCGCGCCCAAAGCAGACATCGCGCCTGTCTCTGCCTTCGAGACCGGCACAAACGTTTGGCGTCGCCTGCCCGCGTGGCCGGCAAGCTGTTCGACCGGCTGCACGTCGAAATCCACGCCGCTTTATCTCAGCGCCGGCTCGAAGCTCAGCCGGAACGCGCCCGCCTCTGGCTCTGAAGCGCCTTTCGACGAATACATTTCGGATCCCGCGAAACCGGTTCCCTTCCGCGCTCGTCCTAGCCAACCCGTCGGCTATACCACAGAGCTCACTTGGTCTCAGTGGCTCGTCGATGACCAGCGCGAATCTTCCGGCCGCCCCGACGTCCTAGTCTTCACCACGGATGTTCTCACCGCGCCCATGCAAATCAGCGGCCAGCCGGTAGCCAACCTTATCGCCTCGACCAGCGGCTCCGATTCCGACTGGGTCGTCAAACTAATCGACGTCTACCCCGACGAAGTCGCCGGCCAGCCCAACCTGGGCGGCTACCAACTCATGATCTCCGCCCCCAAGCCCATCGCTTCCGACAAACCGTTGCTCTATCGCTTCAATCTCCCCAACGCCAACCACGTCTTCCTCCCCCGCCACCGCATCATGGTGCAAATCCAATCGAGCTGGTTCCCTCTCTACGACCGCAACCCGCAAACCTTCGTCCCCAACATCTTCTGGGCCAAGCCCGCCGACTACCGCAGAGCCACCCAGCGCATCTACCACACCCCCGAGCAATCCAGCTTCATCGAGCTCCCCCTAGTCTCCGCTCCCTAGCATGCGGCGAAGATGTAGCCCAGCGCGAAGTCCAGGGAGCCCTGCGGCTTTCCGACGGGCAAGAGAATTGCCTTAGGACTCATGGTCCGAGATGCGCGCTGGACGCGAAGTTTTACTCGTATCGCAACGCAATCACCGGATCCACCCGCGTCGCCCGCCACGCCGGAACCCAACACGCGGCCAGCGCAACCACTAAGAGCGCCACAGTCACAAACACAAATGTCTCCGGGTCCGAGGGCTTCACCCCAAACAGCAGCCCGGTCATCAGCCGCGTCAATCCAAGCGACGCCGCGAGCCCCAGCCCCACTCCAATCACCGCCAGCCGCAATCCCTGGTTCAGTATCATGCGCAAAACGTTGCCCTGCCCTGCACCCAGTGCCATGCGCACACCCATCTCGCGCGTCCGCTGGCTCACCGCATAC
>Ga0207133_1125_pt1 | contig 12302 bp, 10 predicted proteins | sample Alteio_BWMinHeat_11_FD_153537 | JGI IMG/M metagenome (GOLD analysis project Ga0207133, IMG submission 153537) | Enriched cells from forest soil in Barre Woods Harvard Forest LTER site, Petersham, Massachusetts, United States -... | ecosystem: Environmental > Terrestrial > Soil > Temperate forest >... | reverse complement strand
GAGCGTCGCATGGAAGACGGCACAGCGCGGATGGGCGTCGCTGCGGTGATCGAGCGCTACGATATTATTCGGGGAGAAGCGGCGCGAGCGTAAAGCGGCCCTCCTTCCTGCCGCTTTGTATTTTCTCCTACCCAAGCTTCTTGATTTGGCTGCTGAGAACTGTGTCCTTTATCTAGCATCAGACAATACTTAGAGGGACTCTCGCTTACGTAGATTGCGATGTTCGTACTCCCGCCGAACGACTTCGTGCTTCTCTGCGAACGCGTGGAATCAACGCCTCACTGTCAAAAAGAACTCCCAAGAAAGCTCCGAGGACTCCGGAATACCGGATGAATCGATAGTGGAAACTAATGAAAAACCTTATCAACGTTAAGGCATATTTTTTCTCTGGGACCGGGCGGAAGGCCTAAGCCGGGGACGGATGGTACTAGGACTCGAACCGGGCGGAGATACGTAACAACCTGAAAACAAATCGTTTATTCGTTTATGATGCTCCTGGGTGTCGGGGCGCCGAATGGCCTGTGTTGTGCAATCCACAAGCAGGTAAAGCTTCTTTGAATTAGCTGATTTATGCCCACGAAAAAACCAGGCGGCAATCACCACGCTGATGCGGCTCACGAATTGCCGCCAGATGACGTTCTGTTTGGCCGGTCTGCGGTGATGGCACTCCTACGCAAAAGGGCCGAGAAAATTTGCGTAGCCAATATACCTGTGCTGCTGTGCGGTCCTGCAGGAAGCGGCAAAGAAATGGTGGCACGCTGGGTTCATGCGCATTCCGCGTTCTGCGCCGGTCCATTCGTAAAGGTCAATTGTGCGGCTATTCCGGGAAGTCTGCTGGAGAGTGAGCTATTCGGCTATGAGAAGGGCGCGTTTACGGGAGCTTGTGCTTCTAAGCCAGGCCGTGTCGAGATGGCCCACAAGGGTACGCTGTTTCTGGACGAAATTGCAGATCTAGGTTTTACACTGCAGAGCAAGCTTTTGCATTTTTTGCAGGACGGGCGATTTTCACGCATTGGCGACGAGGTGGAAAGGAGTGTGGAGACGCGCTTGATTTGTTCCTCAAACAGGAATCTGCAACAAGAAATCGAGGCACAAAATTTCCGCTCAGATCTTTTTTATCGAGTAAGCGTCGTGCAACTCAAACTTCCGAGCCTCTCCGAACGCAAAGAGGATATTCCGGTGCTCGCGGAATATCTGAGGACGGCCTTCGAAAAAGAGTTTGCAATAAAATCCGAGCCATTTGGCGAGGACATGCTTGATTATTTTACCTCGCTGAATTGGCCTGGCAATGTGCGCGAGCTCTCGAATGAGGTTGCACGTCACGTCCTAATCGGCCCTCACGATGCGGCGATGCAGAGGCAGCCGCAACGGCGCTCTGCGGTGGTGGATAATCGCACCACCGGGAGGGGAACCGTCTCCCTAAAACATGTGGCCAAAGATGCGATCCGGGAGATGGAGCGCAGTGTGATTTTGGAGGCGCTGCGAGAAAACCAATGGAACAGGCGGAAGGCCGCTCAGGTATTGAAGATTAGCTATCGCGCGCTCATCTACAAAATTCGGGACGCTGGGCTCATGCGTAATGGAGAAAGCCGCGGGACGCTAATCTGAAAGGTTTCAGGGAGACTGGATGGAAAACCGGCGGCCCGTCGCCATTGCAGAAACCTCGCAAAGACGAGCTTCCACATCGGCGAAGATGAACCTCCAAAGTGAAACTTAAAGATAGGCGCGCAGTGTTTTCCAATTGCGATCAATTTCGGGACTTGTGCTACGTAGAGCCAGTAGCGGGCATGACCACCTCATTCAGAAGCTTTGCCAGCTGTTGTGCTTGCGCCTTGCGGCTGTACTGCTGGATCAAACTCGGGTCCGGCCGCGGATGGGTGTGTGTTTCGGCAGCTTTAAGAAATTCTGGCAGTTCGCGATAAATTGCTTGCCAGTCAGCGGAATCCACGATTGTGGCCCCGCCGGTGTGCCGAAGAAGAGCGGCAGTATCCCCAGTATGCGAAGTAAGCGCGAGAATGGGTTTGGCAAGCCGGAGATACTCGAAGACTTTGGCTGGAATTTGGTGATCGCAACAGGCGGCCTGGAACAGGAGCAGGCCCTCCGCGTTCGCGGAGTCCTGCAACGCTTCACGATAGGGGACGGGCGGAAGCAGATGAACCAGATTTTCGATGCCTTCAGCTTGGATCATGGGTCCGTATGCCGACTCGTAACCGGAAGCCCTGAGTTCGATGCGAACCCGCGCAGCATCAATCTTTCCGTCTCTTTGCAATTGAGACACGGCCCGGAAAAAGGGCTTCGGGTCGCGTTCGATGGGGTACAACAAACCCATATGCACGAGGCGAAAAGGCCGGCTGGGGACGGTAGCGCTGGAGAGCAAATCCCGAAAATCTTCTTCGTCGTAGCCATTTAGAATCAGGGTGCAGCGGTTCGGAGAAAGATCGGGATAACGCTCGAGATACATCCGGACTGCAGAACTTGCGGTAAATATCAGACTCGCAGCGTCTCGCACAGTCCGTTGTTCCAGCCAGCGGTAGACCCTCCAGGTAGATCGCTCTCGAGGATAGTCAGGTTCTGTCATGGAGTCTCGGAAATCGGCGACCCAAGGTATTCCGGTCAAGCGGTGCAAAATCCATCCGATCAGGACGGCGGAAGCGATCGGAAACGTAGTCAGGATCACGTCACACTTTTCTCTTCGGATCGCCCGGTAGCCCGCGGGGATGGCTCCGAGACACCAACTCACCCAGCGGTCAGGAAGTGCCAGCGCCCGCGGGTAGCGACCTCGGAAAGATAGATGCCGCTGGGTATCCAGAGCGAAGACACGGTCCACTTGGGTAGACGCCGGGATTTCGTTTAGCTGTGAAGGGTTGGTCCGTTCGTATGCCCGGGGATGAACAGTTACGACACGCGGTTGCCAGCCTTCCTCCGGAAGATACCGGCAGAATTTCAGCGAACGAAGGTAACCGCTGCTTTCCGCCTGGGGAGGAAAGTGATAAGCAACGATAAGGACTTTCTTCATTTCTGTGGTTGAACCGCTGACAATGAGGCGGGAACCTGATCACGTAAATAATCGCCAAACTCACCGCGACGTCGGATCAAGCAATGGCGTCCACCGTCGACCCAGACTTCCGGAGGGGGAGGATGGCTGAGGAAGCCCAGAGGACTTGCCGAGCGCGCGTAAGCGCCAGACTGAAACACGCCGATCAAGTCACCGACATCGATCTGAGGCAGTTTTGCACCACGAGCCAGAACATCGAGAGGCGTGCAGAGCGGCCCTGCCAGGTCATAGGTTTCTTCGGCGGGCTCTTTGAGCTTGTTGAGAACCGCGACCGGATAGTTGCGTTTGATGGTCTGCCCTAAGTTGCCAGAGGCAGCCAGGTGGTGATGCATGCCACCGTCGAGGATGAGGAACTTCTTGCCTCGGGAGACCTTGATGTCAGTGACGCGACACACGTACACCCCTGCTTCTCCAACTAGATAGCGACCCGGTTCGACCATGAACTGAGTGCCCGCAAACAGAGGGTCGTCGTAAACGGTCTTGAAGAGAATGTCGAGCGCGGCCTTGAGCTGAATTGTGTTGAGGGGCTCCTCGTGTGGGAAATAGGGTGTACCGAGCCCCCCGCCGAAATCAAGAGTATGCAGCGGTCTCTTCAAGCGGGCGGCTACGCGTCGGGCGATTTCAAGTCCCTTGCGGTACTGGTTGACGAGAATCTGGAAATCCAAAATCTGTGTGCCGGTAAAGAGGTGCATGCCGCGAAAGTCCAAGCGTTTGAAGGACAGCAACCGATCCAGGACTTCTTCCAGACTTTCTTCGTCAACGCCGAAAGCCGCGGGGCGCCCACCCATGCGCATGGCACCTCCCTCAGCCTCGCCGTTGGGATTTATGCGCAGTGCAACGCGGGCGTTCAGACCTCGTCGTTCGGAGATGGCAGAGACACGCTCTGCCTCTCGCATCGATTCGAGGTGAATCTCTCCAACACCCTTTGCTAGGACAAGTTCAAGCTCAGATTCGGTCTTTCCCGGGCCGGCAAAGATGATTTTCTCCGAGGAACACCCGGCGTTCAACGCCTGACAGAATTCGCCGGCCGAGGCCACTTCGAGGCCTGCACCTTTTGCGAGAAAGTGTTTCAGGATGGTCTGGTTGGGATTGGCCTTCACCGAATAATAAATCGAGAATACCGGTGGGAGCGCATCGCGCAGAAGGCTCCACTTTTTGTCCATTACGCCGCGGTCATAGACAAACAGAGGTGTCTGGTACTGATGAACCAGTTCAGATACGGCGACCCCGCCGATGAACAGCTCTCTCTCGGACGAGGGGAAGTAATCCTTTATCAAAAAAGCGACTTGGTCCATCCTTACAATCCTTCGCGACGCCGCAGAGCGGGATAATCCACTTTGCCGCTAGAAGTCTTGGGCAGCTCGTCGAGCACTTCAAGAAATTTAGGTACCATGTACCTGGGCATTTTCTCGGCGCAAATCGTTAGAAGTTCCTGTGGGTCAAGTGGGGTGCCGTCCTTTGCTACCACAAAGACCTTGACCACCTGGCCGAGAACGTCGTCGGGAATGCCAATCGCGGCTGCGCCCCGGAGCTTGCCCGTTTGGAAGAGTACTTCTTCGATCTCGGTGGGGCTGATCCGAAAGCCGGAGGACTTGATCATCGTGTCACGCCGACCGACGAAGTAAAGGAAACCCTCGTCATCCGTCTTTACCAGATCGCCTGAATAACAGACCCTCTCACAATCGCCCATTTCTGGCGACAAGACTGGATTTGGCCGCAGGGCCCTTGCCGTGTCCTCCGGGCGATTCCAATACCCCAGAGAGACGGTCGGTCCTCGATGAACGAGTTCTCCGATTTCTCCGGGCTCGCAGAGTTTACCGTCTTCCTTGATCACAAGAATCTCCGTATCCGGGATGGCCTTGCCCATCGAAGTTGGCCGCCGGTCGAGCTCTTCTGGCGGAAGATACGTTGAGCGAAACGCCTCCGTCAGGCCATACATCAAGAAGATCTTGGTCGTGGGAAGCGCCTGGCGCAAGACTTTCAGTACGGCTTGGGGCATCGCCCCGCCCGTGTTGGTGATATACCGCAGGTCGGGAAGCGGCTGCTTCTGCAGAGTGGAGCTGGGTTGGGCGAGCAAACTCCAGAGCGTCGGAACCCCAGCGAGGCCAGTGATTCGTTCCTTCAAAAGCATCTGGACTACTTCTCGAGCAAAAACGAAATTGATCAACACAATCGTGCCGCCCTGTTGAAACGCGGTCATCAGCTGGTTCATGCCAGCATCGAAACTGAACGGGAGTACAGCGAGAATGCGCTCAGCGCTTGATATCCCCAAATATGTTGAAACAATCGTGCTTCCCGCCATGATGTTGGCATGACTCAACATCACGCCTTTCGGTTTACCGGTCGAACCGGAGGTGTACAGGATCGCCGCCAGGTCTTTGCTGATGGCTTGGTCGCGCCACTCTGGGGGACCAGAGAGCTCATACAGTTCTTCCAAGCGATGCGCTGGAAGAGCAGTCTGGGGAGTGTCTCCTTCTCCGGTCAACACGACAAACTCAAGGGAAGGAATCTGGTGAACAAGGGGGGTCAACGTGGAAAGTTTGGCCGCAGTGGTAATCAGGCCTTTCATTCCGCAATCTTTGGCGATGTGTCCCACTTGCTCAGGAAATAGCGTGGCGTTAATCGGCACGAAAACACCGCCAGCCTCGGAAACGCCGAAGATGGAGATAACTTGCGCTATAGTCGGCTCTAGATAGATGCCAATGCGGTCTCCGCGAACAAGCCCTGCTCGCCTCAGACCCTTTGCCACGCCCTCGGTGCGGCGAGTCACTTCACGGTAGCGGAGCCGCCGCTCTCCGTGAACGAGGGCTTCGCCGTCCGGCGAGCGCTCTGCGCTGGTGCGCAGCATGTGGTGAATCACAAAGTCCATTGGCCTCCCACCTCTGAAGCGGTCACCGGTCAGGGCATGTCGTGGTATTTGCGTCCACTTTCGTGCGGCGCATCATTCTTGGAAGACAAGATTGTACTGAAATCACTCGCAAACTGTGAGCCGTTTCGCTTCTCATTTCGTCGCATTCTCAGGCAAATTGAGGCCGAGCGACACCGGCGGGCCCATTTCCTCGCACTGTCTTCACTCCCTCGACGATGAGATCCAGGTCCTTCTCCCCTAAGTCTTGATGAATGGGTAGAAAAATCAGATTCTCATAGAGGAAGTCGGCAACAGGGAATTCTGCAGAGCAGATTCCGGGATGCCGAACTCCTCCCCAGGTCACCGCAGGAATCCCGAGTTTGCGGAGGAGCAAATGGCCATTGGGCATCTCTTCGAGGAAGAGAGGCAACACCCATGGACACGCGCCCGCTGGCAAATCGTCGAACAATAGCCTGATCCCTCTCATCTCATCAAGCCTGTGCTGGAGGTATACATAGTTTCCCCTGCGCTTAGCGATGATCGTTTCGAGCTCGCAATGCTTGAGCAGGACGCGTGACAGTCGAGAAATCGGGAAATTAGCCATTTTTTCATCGAACGTATTACTGTTGGGATCGAGATGCAACCCTCTACTATCGCACGTCGGCGGAGGACCCCCAGAGGCTGCAACATCCGCCGAGGACGAGCTGGAGAGGCGTAGATTTCGAAGCGCAGAAGCAAACGCCCCAGGAAGGGCCCCCTCCAGGAGATTTTTGGCTTCGCGCAGAGTGAACAAGAAACTTTCCCTGCGCCAGTCGACCATCAAGTCGCGCTCCCAGCGGTTCAGAACTAATTCGCCGCCGTCATAAATCGGCAGGAACTTGCGCCAACTGAAGACGCTGGCTTCGCCAAACGTGCCAAGCGGTTGATGGCCCTCCTCTCCCTGTAAGACATGAGCGCAGTCCTCAATCAGAAATAGCCCGTGCTGATCACAAATTTCGCGAATTCGCCGGATACCGCAGGGAAATCCGAAATAGTGCACAGCCAGAATTGCCCGCGTCCCGCCATCGATCCTCGCTTCGAGATCAGAAAAATCAGGAACGCAATTCCGTTCTACACCGTAGAACACGGCCTTCGCTCCATAGGCTTCGATTGGTTCAACCGCCGCTGCGCAAATGTACGCCGGAACCAGCACGGTCTCGCCCGGATGGATGTCGAGGGCTCTCAAGCTGTGGTAGATTGCATTCCGCGCCCAGAAAAAGAGATAGCGGCGGCTCGTCGGGGCAATGCCGGCCAAACGGGCGGTTCTTGGACGGCGCGCGAAACCGTGCCAGGTGGGCAAGTGCTCCTTGGGCATCAGAAATTGTTTCAGGCGGGTGCTCATGCGGGTGTTCCGAGACTCCTTTGGTCCAATGCTTTTGTGCACCTGACGCTTGCGAAGACTAGCAAGAGCTTCTTACGTCCCGCCCTTCTCACGTCCTCCTGTATGCTTCGCCGAGTTCTGGACAGTCGGCATCCCGCGCGTCCGAATGGCCGCCGCGATCCGGCGTGTGCTCCGGAGTAACGTGTTCCCTGCTCTTTTTAGGGACCGACCGCAGACATGTCGCGCGATGCCGAGCGCCCCTCGCACGGTGCGAGGATTCAAGGCCAGAATACCCCACAGCTCCCGCCGGTGGGACATCCAATCTTTCTTGTAGGAATCGTCTCCAGAAAGATAGTCGATCTCTTGTACTCTATCCACATCAATAACGTGCTCCATCAGCCTCATCGTGAGATAGGTGCCCACCGATAGATCCGAAAACCGGCGGTCATAGGCGATCTTGTAGATCGAAGCCATGCCTTTGTGAACCACCCAGAACTGCGCGGCAGAAGGTTCGTTGTCCACGTAGGCCACACCGAGACGAAGCCAGCCGGCTTGAGCACAACGCCGGATCAGACCCGGCACAAAGAGAGTATAAGGTTCCGGAACTTTCCAACTAGAAGAGTAAACCTTTTCGTAGTCGGAAATTGCGGAATCAAGGCCATCACAGCTGGTAACAATTTCGACCCGGACGCGGCCTGATCTTTCAATCTTCCTGTTCTTGCTTTTGGCGATATTGCGTACTGAAGAGCGGAGAGTCTCCAGGTATTCCTTGTAGGACTGACCGTTGACCGGATAATACCAATTTCCAGAGCAGAAATAGGTCTGCACGAGCATACCGGCTTTCTCAAACGCGCTCACCAACTCGGAAAAGAAAGGAGCCTCAAGATCCATAGGGTGCAAATCAATGGCATCCCATCGAGGGCGCTCCTCGCAGATCGCCCGGACCAATTCTCGGAGAGTTCCTTTGTAATCGAATACAGGATCGAGCAACGGCTCGAACCGGGTGGTGTAATAGTTTGAGAGGCTCGAAAGGGTTCTGAGGTTCAACCAGGTTGCGGGGCTCTGTTGACGCCGGGTCATTAATGCAACAACCGGAGTTGCTGCGGCGTCCTCTTTCTCCAAACAGTAGATGCGAATCTCATCACCTGGATCCAAGGCATACCGCACGAAGTTCTCGAACCAGGGACGGCTATGAAAAAAGCTTGATCCGACGCCAGCTGCATACAGCGAATCATAGGCGCGGGAAAGATCGTCAAGACTCGTATAGATTCTTAATCTCATCTTCATCCAAAAACGTCACATAGCTCTCCCGATCATCAAGTTACCAGCCGTTCGTTAGTCTTTCGCTGAACGTAAGAGGCCAGCGTCTCGATGGAGTGAAAATTCTCCGGAACGAGTTCGTCGTCTGCCACATGCACTGAGAACTCTTGTTCCACAAAGCTCACGAGATCCAGCACCCCGAGAGAATCGAGGACCCCGCTTTCCAGTAAAGGGTCGGAGTCTTTGATCTGCTGCTTGCGCGCCAGTGGAAATTTGTCCAATACGAATTTCCGGATCTGTATGTTTACGTGATTTTCAGCCATCTTCACTCTCGCCCCATCAGCTTTCTCGATCACCATCCATTAGAAACCAACTAGTTGCATTTTCAGAAGATGCTGCCTCTCTGCCAGGAGCACAAACTACGATCGGCGCAACCTCGCGCGGAAGAAATCCCCAGCCCTTAAGGAGCCCAGTCCAGGGACTTGGGGCGAGCGCGGGGATACTCAAGGTAACGACACCGCGATCGCGAAGCAATGCGACGACCCGAGCCACCAGGGCGGTCCACATTTGAGTGTCACTGAAACCAAATAAATCCACAATCTTGGCGTCTTCGCTGGTATGCGAAAAAACAACGTAGCCCCTGAGTTCTCCATCGTGACGCGCGGCTAAGAACTCGTGATGCACAAGGGGGTGCCGCAGATACCGCCAATTCAAATACTCGGCCGAACGCTCGACACAGGAACCGTAACGCGTGCCTACAGAGTGCGCCAAGTGAGTGAACTCCTCTTCGCAAATCCCTTCGTGATCCTCGATCCTCCATCCACCGTCCGGAAATGATGCGAAATCCTTCCACTTTAACAGCACATTAAATGGTGCGGCCAGCAAACTGGTGAGAGCGGGAGAGTTCACAAGGTTGCCAATCTTGCGGTTTGTCCGCAGAGGTTTTGCCCAACGCACCATTTGACCGATTGGCGGGATCTGCATGCGGCGATAGATGGCCATCATGCGGTCGCTCGGAAAGTCATAGGCGACAACGAATGGTGTGGAGACGATCTGCTCAAGACAAGCCCGCTGCAATTGAAGCGCGAGGCCCAGACTGCGGTGATGCGGATCGATACAAAAGTCTCCCAGGACGTAACCCGGGCGAGCAGAGCCCCCGACGAGCAGTCTTCGAGGAAAAGCAGCGGCGGCCCCGAGCCCGCGCCGCGTGCCCTCTTCTGTGGCGACCCACGCGCGGGCCTGCCCGTGCGGGTTCTCAAGATAAAGCCATTCGAACCTGCGCCCGCCAGCGTCGGGACTTAAATTGTGGGATAGCAGATCCGTAAGAAGCGCACGGTCTGCGACGGGGTCTGCTGAACGGATGCGGCCTGGCATACTGGAAGCTGGTACCCCCTCTCCGAGGGCGTGTCGAGACAGTTTTGAGCCAGTTTGTTCACCTGCAGGTATCTTCCCTTCCGGCCAGGAGCCAGCGTAAGAGCACGTCGACTGCCAAAGGCGGGAGATAGAAGATGTCTATGATCTGACCACGTCATAGCCATGAATAGTCTGAATTGCATTACGCCGTGGGTCACGGAGGTTCTGCTAAAGGTTTAATAATAAGCATCTTAAGAACAGAACTGAGCTGCAGCTCTCCGAATCTGGAGTAGTCGGCTCGCGATCGCGTGAAACCGAGAAAAGTATTTCGGTTGTGGGCACTCTCTTTCCCTCAAATAGGGTTGTTTGCACGGCGGGTGTAGGGTCGTGCAAGACAAGAATACTGGTAACACCCTTGTTTTCCATTACTTATAGTATTCGGCGTTCTGGTTGCAAGATTGTTATCGTGTCGGACATGGACGTGCCTCAGGTTGTGTACTGTCGACCGAGCAGTTGCCTTAGCGTTTCTGAACCGGAGAATCAATTCGCGTAACCGGAGCTGTAGACGCTATCACAAGTAATCAGTGATTGCTCAAAATCACGCAGCCGTAGCAACGATTTTACAACACTCTGGTTAGAACCAAGAGACCCCCTAATGGTAAGAATTGGTGCACAAAGGATTCCGCAGAGCACGCTCCTACTCCTGTTTCTGGATGCCACTTCGGTCGCTCTAGGTCTCCTGACAGCCATTAGCTTGCGGCTTCGAGACCAACGGGCAATCGTCCACTATCTGAATGGCCCACACATCATTGCGCGGTTCGCTTTGGTTATTTTGGTATTTGGAGTCGCTCTTTATTACAGCGATCTCTATGAGCGCAGCAGCTTCAGTAATGCCATCGAGGTTTTCATGGGACTGCTCCAGGCGCTTGGAAGTGCCTGCCTCGTGCTGGCAATGATCTACTATTGGGACGAAGATATCAGCCTGGGGCGGGGAATCGCCGCCATGTCGGGGCCGGCCGTTTTCGCGCTGATGCTGGGATCCAGGGCCATTTTAAGCAGAACGAGCCTACTTCTGTATGGTCCAAAGCGTGTGCTAGTTGTGGGCACGGGATCAACAGGAATCTCCGCGGTGAGGGAAATCATCTCGCGCCCAGAACTAAACCTGAAGGTCGAAGGGTTCCTGGATGAGCGAGGCGAAAACATCGGAAAATCTCTGGTGAATCCAGGGATTATCGGCGCCGTGGGAGAAGTCGAGTCGATTGTGCACGACCGTCGAATCGACAGTATTATTCTTTCTCTTAAGGAACGGCGGGGAAACATGCCCGTGTCAGAGCTCCTCCACTTAAAGTTTGGCGGTGTCGAGGTGGAAGACGCGCATAGCTTTATTGAGAAGGTGACGGGGCGGATTCATTTGGAGCACCTCTCGCCAAGCTGGCTCATTTTGTCAGACGGATTCCGGAAATCTCAATTTTTGTATGCCGTGAAGCGCACTTTCGACATCGTCATCGCTCTTATCTCACTCATTCTGACGTTGCCCTTGATGGTCCTCGTGGCGATTGCCATCTGGCTGGAGACGGGCAGCCCGGTGCTATTCCGGCAAGAGCGCACAGGCTTCATGGGCCGTTCGTTCAAAATCATGAAATTCCGCTCGATGTGCCATAGCGCAGAGAAAGGGGGTCCGGTGTGGGCCGCCAATGACGACAACCGCATCACTCGGATGGGCCGTTTCATTCGCAAGTACCGGCTGGATGAGCTTCCGCAGATTTTGAACGTGCTGCGAGGGGAGATGAGCTTAGTTGGACCACGCCCTGAGCGGCCGCATTTCTGCGAATTACTGGAAGAGAAGATTGCATTTTTTGAGCTCCGGCATACAGTGCGACCGGGGATTACGGGCTGGGCGCAGGTCAAGTATCAGTATGGAGCGAGTGTCGAAGAGTCCAAAACTAAGTTGGAGTATGACTTTTTCTACATTAAGCATATGTCGCTCGTCCTAGATCTGGCAATTCTGTTTGAGACCGCGAAAGTGATGATTTATGGTCGGGGGGCTAAATGAATAGGCCGCCAGCAGCGTCGGGTCTCGGCCTCGGAGGCTGGGGCCACCGGCGGGGAGGGAGAAAGCGGACTCTCGCCGACACATTTCTAATTGCAGTCTGGGTAGTCGGCTACGCCGTTGTCTTATGGGCATTTCGAGCCGCAAAAGCGATAGAGGACATGTTCGCAACTCTGGGGAGAGTTCCTCGGGCTCGCCTCTGGCGGGGGAATATGGAACTCGAGGAGGGAACAAACCAGGAAAAAGATGTATAAGGGGCAATATTTGGGGATCAAACCGCGCGAATTTTAGCAGACGAATGAGTGCGCTGCGTTGTCGAATGAATTCTCAGAAGTTAAGTATACAATTAATGTTGGATTTGCGGCGTGAATGGACC
>Ga0207133_1124_pt1 | contig 12305 bp, 9 predicted proteins | sample Alteio_BWMinHeat_11_FD_153537 | JGI IMG/M metagenome (GOLD analysis project Ga0207133, IMG submission 153537) | Enriched cells from forest soil in Barre Woods Harvard Forest LTER site, Petersham, Massachusetts, United States -... | ecosystem: Environmental > Terrestrial > Soil > Temperate forest >... | reverse complement strand
TTTGGACGTTGTAAGGCATTCGCATCAACGCCCCCTGTTAAGACTTTCCCAGACGCTGGGACAACAGTATTATATGCTCGTGCTAAACGCGTGATCGAATCCAGTAAGACGACAACATCGCGCTTGTGTTCGACTAAGCGTTTTGCTTTTTCAATGAAACAACAAAAACGACATGAGATCCCTATGGGCTACAATCATTCCAATCAAAGAATTGCTGTCGTAGAAACGACAATGAGCAACATTACCGCCATTTTGATGGATATGCGCCAAGACATGAAACGTCTGTCTGACCGGATAGAGCAAAAATTCGATGATGTTAATAAACGTATGGATGATGGCTTTGCTGTCGTCAATAAACGTATGGATGATGGGTTTGCTGCCGCCAATAAACGTATGGATGATGGCTTTGCTGCCGCCAATAAACGCATGGATGATGGGTTTGCTGCCGTCAATAAACGCATGGATGATGCGTTTGTTATCTCCAACAAACGCATGGACGATGGCTTCGCTGCCGTCAATAAACGTATGGACGATGCCTTTGTTATCTCCAACAAACGCATAGATGATGGCTTTTCTTCCGTCAACAGTCGATTATGGTCAAATTTTATATGGCTTATAGGAATGATCATTGGCTTAGCAGGATTAATCGCTCATGTGGCCCACTGGATTTAAGTTTTCCTGAAATGATCCATCTTAAATTGATATATAATAGTCTTATATCACTCATTATTGAGGAGCCCATCCCATGGAACCCGCTACTTCAATCAAAAAACAACATTTACAAAAAGTGGCTGACGAATTAACCCACTTACTCGCCGACACTTACACACTCTATCTTAAAACACAAAATTTTCACTGGAACGTCACAGGCCCTCTTTTTCCACAATTGCATTTATTATTTGAATCGCAATATCAAGAACTTGCAGATGCCGTTGATGTGATTGCAGAACGCATTCGAGCATTAGGCTGTTTTGCCCCAGCAACATTCAGTGAGTTTCAAAAATTGTCTTCTCTCAAAGAAGATAAAGGCAGTATTTCCGCGCGCGACATGGTAAAAAAATTAATGAAAGATCATGAAACAGTCTCACATCTCTTATCAACTATTTTTGAAAAAGCAGAAAAAGCCAACGACCAAGCGACGATTGATTTATTGACGGAGCGAATGCGTGTGCATGATAAAACGGCTTGGATGTTAAGAAGTTCACTAGAAAATTAAATTTTTCCAGTGCGCAGCGCGCTAACTTTCGCCGGAGATTTCTCTTCTCTTTCTTCTCTCTTGGACTCAAGAAAAGTATTTGATGCTTTGTACGCGGCAGCATCCGTTGCAAATACATCAAGCGTAGTTGCAGACTTCATTGCTGGCGAAGGCGCTGGCACAGCGACAGTTGTTGATACATCATGAGCCGCTCCCCCACCGACACTCTGGACCGACGCTGTGGCTTGCGTGCCCCCAACTGAACGTTTCGCATCACCCGCTGTATTATTAGTCTCACGTGATCGAGCAACAGGCACTCGAGAAATAGGCGCCGGCTTTTCTGGAAAGAATTTATCTTTGACAGCATCTTTGACAGCAAATACCGCATTCCCAAGCACACAAAGAATTGGAAAAACCACTACGCCCGTTACAAGCGTCGCCAAAGTCATCCATGTAGCGTTACCCCACCCACCTCGAAACGCATTGAAATAAACTGATAAGGGCATGCGTTCTGCTTTTTCTAGCGCATTGATACGTTGATTTTGATCCTTTAAAATTTCATGATTTACTGTAATTTTCTGATCGCTTCCTATCGCATCAAAAAATCGGTTAATCACAGGCGCGGGCGGATTTTCTCCCACATAAGTACTCGGACTTCTTATCCAAGAAAAACATTTTTCTCTTTGCGCTGCGAAATAATTCATATCCTCTAAAGGTACGTTAGCAAATGTCTCGCTCAATTTTCCTAGTGAACATAATGCAGAAACAATTGCATATAATTTAAAATCGTTTCCCTCTTCTACAGATGTCTCAAGATCTTGTATGGTTTTTGAAATATTTTTAGCGCGCTTAAATGCAGAGCTTGTTGTTAAAATATCATTAATAACACCAGTTCTTATTTTATTAAAATCTGCTGTTTGCGCTGCATGATTACTTTCAAAATACTCAAGACGTTTCGCGTCTGCAGGCCCACTGCGAAGACTTGGCAAAGTCTTTAATTTATCTAAGTTACCAGTGAGTTCTTTTTGTCTTTTCTCATCAACGACAAACAATGCAGACATTGCATTATTCAATGCTCGCAAATTCATCTCACCCACATTATTAGCCTGCAATTTTTGCAATCCATCTCTAGTTAAAGTCGTGAATTTCTCAGGTAACAAAAGAGTAAGAACAAAAGTCATCTCGTCAGGCGTAATATTTTTTATTTCGTCACTCACTCTCTTACAAAGTCCATCTAGCTTTTTAACAATATTATTTTTTTGAGCATTATCAGAATCGACTGTCTGCGCATATCGTTGGATCAACTTTATTATGTCAAATAACTCTTCTTTTAAGATACGGAATTCTGATACTCTCAGCGAACCATCTGGGTGTTTATTTTGATACAACTGTGCTCGCTCCCTCCTTGCTATTTCTTCTTTATTTTTTTGTATTGTTACCTCAAGTTTTTCTCTTAGAAGTTTAAGTTCCTCTACAATCGCTGTTGTCTCGTGACCTCTCGCAAAAGCGCCGCCCCGATATAGTTTTAGTAATTCGTCAATACAGTTAGCATAAGCGCCCTGATACAGTTTTAGTAATTCATCAATACAGTTAGCATAAGCAAGTTCATAAACAACCCTATCTTGTGCATTTATAGGTTGTAATTTCGCTTCATTGATGGTTTCGTTAGCGATTTTTTTGAAAAATCTCTCCGCGAGATTTGCATTTAGTGTCGAGGAAGAATAACGACCCATTTCTTTTGCTTCGGCTACAGCTGTTCGCATCGCAATAATTCTTTCGTTTATTTTTTCGTTCACTGATGCTGCCATTAGTTTTGGAAATCTACCGAGGAAGCTATTGTATGCATCTTTTCTTGTACGTTCGTCCGCCTCACGTGCACGATAAGCAGCTACTTCCTTCGCTTCATGTCTCGCTCTACTTATATCATCTCTTTTATATTTTGCTTGATGCTCGGTAACTTTCTTTGCTTCTTTACGTTCTTTGCGCTCTGTTTCTGTTTTTTCCTTTGGTTTTTTTCTAATTGTGCTGGCAACTGCTTCCCGTTTTTTTTCTTCTTCTAATGCTGCTGCTTCTTCTGCTGCAGCAGCTGCTTCTGCTGCAGCAGCTGCTTCTACCCCCTTTGCTTTTAAGAAGGTTGCGGTTCTTTCACGGTCTTTCGCTGCAGCGTCTTCTGCGGCAGCTTCTGCTATTATAGCTTCTGCATCTGCTATTGTTTCTACTATTTCTACTAATAGCGCTTCTTTTTCTCCGCTTATAGCTGTCCGCTGTTTTTCTAATTTATCATACTGTAGCTTCATGTCTGCAAACAGCTGACTGGCTACAGGATCAAAAGACGGATGATGCTGATCTAGATAAGCCTTTTCACCAATAGAGATTTGATGTTTCTTTGCGAACGCACGCATCTCTTGCTCATAGCTCGTTATACGGTCGCTACAAAGCCGATACTGTCGGTTAAGATTCTCAATCTTCTTAACCAACTCATCTTTGGATTCTGGTGTGCTGCTTCTCATATTGCCCTACCTCATTTCTAATTCGCTGCTATTTGGGCTTTTTATGTAATTTCTATATAATTTAATTATATAGTACATTTATTAATAAACTATTAAGTAAAAAACTATCAAAAGACAATAATTCAATTTGCCGCTGAAAAACAGATAATAAAATAACGTAACCATATGATAAATTTAGATATGTTATTTTGTGCTGCGAGTGCCTACGCCGTTGGGTTCTCTAAACTCAATACGCCGGCGTTATAGTCATAGGCGAATAATTCTGCATAGCGACCCCATTCGATCACCGTACGCAACACGCGGGCGGCTTCTTTTTCGGTGAGGTAGTCTTCTAATAGGGATAGAAAATTTTCTTCTAATGCTCGGTGTCTTGGGTGGCGGGTGAGTTGTTCGTAGATGTAGCGGGCGAGGGGGACGTAGAGTTTGATGTGGTGGAGGAATATTTTTTTGCGTTCTAAAATATCGGCTTCAACGAAGGCTTTGCCGGCTTCGGTGATGGTGATATCTCCTTTGGAAACTTTGGCGAAATGGAGGATTTCGAGTAATTCAGTGAGGGGGAAAAGTTCGTCGATGTCGAGCATGAGAGTGTCTGCGACGTCGGGGAGGTCCATTTTTCCATTGTTTTCTGGGGCGTTTAGGGTTTCTAGGAGACCCGTTATTTCGGCCACGCTCGCATCGGGGAGACGATAGCCGATGTCTAAGGGTGTGTGGCCTTCGATTTGTTCGGCTTGGGTTTGTGTGGTCATCAGCGTATAAACGCGGTCGACTTGGTTGCGGAAACGCGGGTCTAAATCGCTTCGCGGATGCGGTAAGGTAACTTTTAATTCACCGCGGATAGAGCCGGGATTGCTGTTGAAAATAATAATGCGATCGGCGAGCAAGGCGGCTTCTTCGATATTGTGGGTCACAAATAAAATGCCGTGGATGCCCGTTTTTTTGGTTTCCCAAAGATCTAATAAATCGCTTTTTAAATTATCGGCAGTCAATACATCCAGCGCTGAAAAAGGCTCATCCATTAGTAAAATATCCGGATTCACGACTAATGCACGCGCAAATCCAACCCGTTGACGCATGCCGCCGGATAATTCTTTTGGAAAAGCCGTCTCAAAACCATCTAACCCGATGGTATCAATCGCTTTCAAAGCACGCTCGCGGCGTTCATCGCGATCCATTCCTAAGGCTTCCAAACCTAATTCGACATTTTGTAATACTGTGAGCCACGGAAGTAATGCAAAATTTTGAAAAACCATCGAGATTCCCCGCACCGGCCCATAAACAGGCTGGCCGCGGTAAAAAACCGTGCCGGTTGTGGGTTGAACTAATCCGGCCATGATACGCAGCAGGGTTGATTTTCCAGAACCTGATTTTCCTAAAATCGCGACAATTTCACCTTCGTTCATTCGAAAATTAACATCTTCTAAGACTAGTAAATCTTGCCGCTCGCTCATTTTAAAACTTTTTTGAACATTCACAACTTCAATAATCGGCGATGCATTATCATTATTTATTGATTGCATATCTTCCTCAATCTAATTGGTAGCGTGTTTCTGCCAAGACATATAACGGCCGCCACACTAAACGATTAAAAAATAAAACCAGAATACACATCATCCCGATGCCCAATGCAATATGCGTAAAATCACCCGCTGCTTGATGCTCTGTAATATAGGCTCCTAATCCCGTTGCAATCAATCGAGTATCGCCCCACTGCACGACTTCTGCCACTAAACTTGCATTCCAAGCACCCCCCACAGCAGTAATTGCACCTGTCATGTAATAAGGGAAAATACCCGGCAAAATAAGTCGACGCCAGCGCAACCAAAGACCCAATCCTAAATTATCAGCCACTTGTAATAAATCTTTAGGAATCACAGAGGCCCCTGCAATGACATTGAATAACACATACCATTGCGCCCCCAGAATCATGAGCGGCGTCACCCAAATATTCACACTGAGATGAAATTTAACAATGAGAATGACCACGAGCGGATACAATAAATTAGCAGGAAACGCCGCTAAAAACTGCGCGATTGGCTGAATCACTTCCGCGACATTCGGTCGCAATCCAACCCACACTCCCACAGGCACCCAAATTAACGAACAAAGAATAATTAAAATAAAAACACGAAGCGTCGTGGCTAATCCCAGAAAAAATACCTGCGACACATCAGCGAACGGAATATTTTCTAAAATGTAATAGGCCGCAAAACCAATCACACCGATGACCATCACCATCACTAACCCATTCCAAAGCCACTCAAAGAGGGGTTCATAGTGCGCGAGTGCGAGTGGTTTTTTATTGGGTTTTAATCTTGAGCGAAAAATAGCAATATTCACAAACGCATCATATAGATCCGTGAACTTCATGCCGATATAGCGCAATAAACGTGTGCGATGTAACAAATTCATCAACCATGAACGCACCTCGCGCTCTTCCCCCACTTGTTCAGATTTAAATTTATCAGCCCATGCGACAAGCGGTCGAAAAAGCAATTGGTCATATAATAAAATCACAATTAACATGGTCAAAATGGCGTATAAAATTGCGTGCATATTTGCTGTTTTAATCGCAAGCCAAATATAAGAACCAATGCCGGGTAGTAAAATTTGTTGATTGGCAACAGAAAACGCCTCCGATGCCACAACCATAAACCAGCCTGCCGACATCGACATCATAGTATTCCACAATAATCCCGGCATTGAAAAAGGCACATCAATCCGCCAAAAACGTTGCCACGCAGATAAATGAAACATATTCGCCGCTTCCCGTAATTCAGCAGGCACCGATCGCACGGTTTGATAAAAACCTAACGCCATATTCCAAGCTTGCGAGGCAAATACTGCAAAAATCGCGGCACATTCAGGGCCCAATAAACTCCCCGGGAATAATCGAATGAATCCAACCACGGTAATAGACAAAAATCCCAAAATCGGAATCGATTGCAAAATATCAATCATCGGGATAATTAAGCGCTCCGCTCGACGACTTTTAGCGGCCCAATTACCAAAAGTGAATGTAAATAAAAGCGAAAAAATAAGCGCAATCAGCATGCGAGAGACGGTTCGAAGTGCATAACCAGGCAAATTATGCGGATCCAACGAAATCGGAATCACTTGCCCAAGATAATAAGGCACCATCATCTGCTTGGCTTGCCAGGCGAGCAGCGCAATTGCCCCGAGTGCAAACAAAAGCGCGATAATATCCCAATAATTGGGATACACCCGACCCTTGTAAGCATTCATAAATGTATTGCGTAAAAAGCTCATCGCGTGACCCTTTTGCGTGATGACTTAACATGACGCCATTCTCAACTTTTCAATACTGTAGGGGCACCCCTCGTGGGTGCCCTTCTTGTGGATGCCATTGGATTGTAGGTATCCATAAGAAGGGCACCCACGAGGGGTGCCCCTACAGAAGACGCTAACATTGTTATTTTAACCGCAAAGTACACGCTTTAGTAGGAAAGATACAGAAAAATCAGAGTGGGTTTTTGCGTTGTTTAACCATGTTACGCAGTTGGTTGTCATGATCTCCGTCATTGCGAGCGAGAGCGAAGCAACCCAGGGTTTAATGGCATAGCTCGAGCAGCATTAAACCCTGGGTTGCTTCGCTCTCGCTCGCAATGACGGAGATCATGACAACCAACTGCGTAACATGGTTATTTATTCAAAATACCCTTCCGCCATCGACCCTTACAATTTGCCCCGTCATATAACTTGCATCTTGCACAAGAAACAATACCGCATGGGCAATATCTTTCGGGCTTCCTGCGCGTTTTAACGCTGTCTTTTGAATTATTTTTTCTTTATCGCTGTGAGATAAAATATTTTCATTTTCAGGCCATAAAACACCTCCAGCAGGTGACACAGCATTGACTCGAATTGCAGGTGCCAATTCTTTTGCCAGTGTTTTTGTTAGCATGATTAACCCTGCTTTTGATGCGCTATAAACAGAATATTCTCTTAGAGCGTCCTGCCCATGAATATCGGTAATATTAATAATAACGCCTTGTGATTGCCTTAAATAAGGCGATGCCGCTTGCGATAAAAATAACGGCGCGGCAAGATTGCTCGTCATTAAATCCTGCCATTCCATTTCATTTATTTGACCCAACGATGTTTTATAAAATCGCGCGGCATTATTCACTAAAACATCGATTCGTCCCCAGACTTGAAAAGAATCTTTGACTAAATTCGGCAGATTTTGAATATCTAATAAATCAAATTGCATTGCTTTTGCGGAAAAGGGCCGCATTGCATTTAAACGTTCACACAACGCTTCCGCTTCTTTTTTTGAATGACGATAATGCACAAGGACATTGTAGCCCGCTTCATGTAAAATACGCGCAATTTCCGCACCGATACGACGGGCGGCGCCAGTAATGAGTGCTACTTTTTGATGATTTGACATATGTCTTACCCTATTCCAGATTCAATTGCTCTTGCACACAGTGAGGCGCTCACACAAAAAATTCGGGAAGCGATAGAAGCTTCTCAGGGTGCGATTTCTTTTGCGCGCTTTATGGCGCTTGCTCTCTATGCCCCAGGGCTCGGATATTATAGCGCAGGCGCGCAGAAATTCGGAAAAGAAGGCGATTTTATCACAGCACCAGAAATTTCGCCCCTTTTCGCAGAATGCATTGCGCGTCAATGTCAGTCGATTTTTTTAGAATCAGAGGAAAATAATTTTTTAGAAATCGGCGCAGGATCCGGCATTTTTGCAAAAGATCTTTTATTCGCACTCGAAAAATTAGATGCCCTTCCAAAAAATTATTTTATTCTCGAAGTGAGCGCGGAATTGCGCGCGAGGCAAGAGCAATTTTTAAAAACACATTGCGCCTCTTTTTTTTCACGTATCATATGGCTCTCAACTTTACCCGAAGAATTCAGCGGTGTGGTATTTGCAAACGAAGTATTAGATGCCATGCCTGCGCATTGTTTTCAAATTGAAAATAATAAAATAATTCAGGAACGCTGCGTCACTTTTGAAAATAATTATTTTGATTGGATTTTAAAACCCCCCTCACTAGAACTAGAAAATGCAATTAAAAATTTATCTCTCTCTTTTCCTCAAGATAAAATATATCAATCTGAAATTAACTTGATGCATTCTGCATGGATAAAATCACTGTCTGCCATTTTAAAAAGCGGGTTAATTTTATTATTTGATTATGGTTATGGACGCAATGAATTTTATCATCCGGACCGAACTCACGGCACATTAATGTGTTTTTATCAGCATCATAAGCATACTAATCCTTTTTTATATGTTGGATTGCAAGATATCACTGCCCATGTTGATTTTACGACACTCGCAGAAAGCGCCACAGCTTCCGATCTTTTTTTGGCAGGCTTTACAACCCAGGCAGGATTTTTATTAGCCTGTGATTTATTGGCAATTGCAGACACGGAAAATCTTTCAGAAATAGAACGCTACAAAAAAAATCAAGCCATTAAAACACTCACACTTCCCTCGCAAATGGGGGAAATTATTAAAGTCATGGCGTTGACAAAGAATATCAACACGCAACCGCTACTCGGATTTACATGGCAAGATCGCCGGCGAGATTTATAATTATCTTTAACTACGCTATAATAGCCGGCTTTTTTAGAATTTAAATCTTAGAATAACGAGGAGTTACTCCGTGAAACGAGCCGCCATCATCGAACTACACAAAGATGAACTGCATTTTTCTGCAGGCCATTTTACCATCTTTTCAGCAACCGACCGCGAAGATCTTCACGGCCATAATTATTATGTCAATGCTGTTTTCGATGTTCTCATCAATGACAATGGAATGGCTTTCGATTATCGCACTTACAAAACTAAGCTTCTCGCATTATGCAATCAACTCGACCGCCGATTTTTGCTCCCCGCACACTCTAAATTTCTGACACTCGAAGATAAAGAAGGAATGTGGCTAGCTCATTTTAATCAAGAAAAAATCCCTTTTTTAAAACGCGACGTTGTAATTCTTCCCATTTGCAATGTCACTATCGAAGAATTATCGCATTGGTTTTTACAACAATTGATAATCGATCAAGAAGAATTACAAAAAAATGAAATTCAAAATATTACTATTCGGGTATTTAATGGGCCTGGTCAATCGGGTGGGGCGAGGTGGAAAATATAAATAGCATCCGCTAACTTTCTGATCTTAATGTCACACTAGAAAAAGGGACATTTAATTTTTTAAGTTCCGACTCTGCATCTTCACCCGGTTCATAAGTTGCCGAAGGAAATGGTACCGTGCGTAAAGGATATGGCGGATCAAATAAACTATAACTTGAGAGAGGTGAAAATAAAAAGTCTAGTGATTTTCTCTCTTTTTCATCTGGAAAATGACGCATTATTTCACTTGCTGGATCAGATGAGATGTGAAAAAAAGCATTCTCAGCGTCCTCTGAAAGATTCATGGAAGATTCTTCCTTTTCTTCCGTCAAAATTGAAATTTTGCGCTCGACTTTTTCTTCACGCTCATCTTTTTTCACGTTAACTCGATATCTAAAAATCTCCTCCAGTTTTTCTAATTTTTTTTCAGCTTTCTGTTCTTCCACTTTCACAGCACTTAATGCCTTCTCAATATTTTCATCCTCTCTATTCGAACTCATTCTATAACAGTGCTTGCTTCGTTCAATGGCCTCACGCCATAACCCTTTTTCACTCTCATATTTAGCATATTGCTCGGCGTATGTTTCATCTGACAATTGTTCCACTCTATCCACTAATTCTACCCATTTATCTGAAATGCAAGACGCATAAGTATAGGCAAAATTCCCCAATAGATAGGCTGTGCTTTTCTCTACGCTGAAGGATTTAGTTTTTTTTCTATATTTTTCCGCCTCCATTTTTGCTCTCTCAAGAATATTGATCGCTTCTTTTGCATGAGAACAAACATCGGCTTCTTCAAGCCGTTTTTCGATGGAATCAATATATTTTTGCAAAGTTACACAAACCGTATAGGCCTTGGGCATATTTAAATATCCGTGTTTATATTGGTATTAATTAATACAATACATTAATGCTGGAGTAAGAGAAACTATCATTTTCTTTTAACTTCCTCATATCGAAAACAATCCGTAAGATGATCATTCACCATTCCCACAGCCTGCATAAATGCATAGCAAATCGTGCTGCCTACAAATTTAAATCCACGCTTTTTTAAGTCTTTTGACATTTTGTCAGAAAGAGACGTATTGGCTGGCACTTGCTTGTGATTTTTCCATTGATTTTGGATGGGTTGGCCATCTACAAATTGCCACATGTAATCAGAAAAACTAGAAAATTCTTGTTTAATAATTAAATACGCTTGCGCATTCGTAATGACTGATTGAATTTTTAAGCGATTACGAATAATGCCTGGATTAGTTAGTAATTTTTGATATTTTTTAGTGTCATAATCGGCTATTTTTTCTGCCTCAAAATGATTGAAGCACTGACGATAATGATCACGTCGTTTTAATATAGTAAGCCAATTTAATCCAGCTTGTGCGCCTTCTAAAATCAAAAATTCAAAAAGCAATCTCTCATCATAAATAGGGACGCCCCATTCTTTGTCATGATAATGAATATAAATAGGATCATCACTCACCCATTCGCAACGAGTTTTTTTATTTTCTTTTTTTTTCATGATTAATTAACCATTCTTTACGTGTTAAGCCGCCCGCATAGCCACCCAAATCACCATTTGCATTTATAACGCGATGACAGGGAATGACAATGGCCAGCTGGTTTGAACCATTCGCTTGTGCCACCGCACGAAAAGCAGTAGGTCGTCCGACGGCTTTTGCTATATCAGAATAAGATCGCGTTTCCCCATGAGGAATTTTTTTTAATGCTTCCCATACTTGTTTCTGAAAAAATGATCCCAGAAAAAATAGAGGCGTTTTGAATTCAGTTAACTCACCTTCAAAATACTGACTGAGTTCCCTTTCAATCGAGCGAATGGGTTGTGTACATCCAGGAATAATCGCAGATTTTGTTTTTTGTCTTAAACGTTCCACTTCGCGCTCTAACCCTCGACGATCGACAAATTCTAAAAGATAAAGTGCCTGATCATCCGCAATTGCAATCATAGGACCGAGACGCGTATCTAACCAAGATGCTTTTAAGAGATGACTCTGCTCCAACAAAGTAGGCGCCGCTCCCATAATGCGTGAAAATGCATCCCTGAAACCACTACTGGATTCATATCCAGTGGACAACTGTGCCTCTATCACCGATTCACCCGCTCTAATATGTTTCATTGCAAGCCCCATTCGCCGTGCACGTGCATATCCAACAAACGTCATCCCAAACCGCTTTTTGAATTGACGACGCGCCGTTGATTCATCCACAGATAATGCACGAAAATCTCGATCTTTCCATCGATGCGATGGATTTTTTTCAACAGCCTCAACCAATATTTGAACCAACTTTGAAACATGATTAGGATGAGACAGTGGACGACAGCGTTTACAAGGCCGAAATGCAGCTAAAAGCGCTTGTTGGGCCGTTTCGAAAAATTCACAATTTTCAAATTTAGGCTTTCTTGCCGAACACGTCGGACGACAAAATACACCCGTTGTTTTAACGCCGACATAGAAAATACCTTCATATT
>Ga0207133_1123_pt1 | contig 12341 bp, 11 predicted proteins | sample Alteio_BWMinHeat_11_FD_153537 | JGI IMG/M metagenome (GOLD analysis project Ga0207133, IMG submission 153537) | Enriched cells from forest soil in Barre Woods Harvard Forest LTER site, Petersham, Massachusetts, United States -... | ecosystem: Environmental > Terrestrial > Soil > Temperate forest >... | reverse complement strand
TCTTTGAATATCCGACTCTCTATCTCTATTTCATGTTGTTTTGGTACGGGGTCTATTTCGCAACCGGAAAAATCTTTGGCCTCTTTGCAACCACCCACGACTTTGCGCTTTCCTTCATCAAAAATCCAACCCCCTTCTATCTGATGGGAAGAGTCTCTGAAGCCATTTGCGGAGTTTTGATCGTCGTTCTCGTTTACCGGATCGGGAAAAAAATGTATTCCGAAAAAGTCGGAATGGGTTCTGCCTTGATTGTTTGCGGGTTGCCTCACTTTATCTATATGAGTCACATTATCAAAGGCTACATGGGAATGACCGTCTTGCTGCTCTTGTTCTTTTATTGCTGTTTAAAAATTTCGGAGGGTGAGGACCCAAAATCCTATTTGGGAGCTGGGATTTTAATGGGACTTGCCGTTTCCACAAGATATCATGCTGCCCCTTTCGGTATTGTGTTGCCTCTTGCTCATTTTTACAGACTTTATTACTCCGGACGCCGTTCTGAAAACGGGGAAAAATCATATGGTTGGGGAGAAAACCGATGGTTCATTTTTTCCTTGGTCTTGATCCCGGTCTTTTTCTTGATTGGAACGCCCTATGCGATCCTCGCCCCGCGAGAATTTTGGCAAGATGTCGGTCAAAATCTGGATATCTATTCGTCTCTGAGCGGAGAAAAGACCAGTTTCATCCACGGGGTACTGACGGTTGCGAACCGTTTCCTCACCTTTGGAGACGTGCCCGCTCCGCTTCTTTTGGGCATCATCTGCGCTGGAGGATTTGTGTTTGCGATTTTCAAATGGAAACCCCAGCACCTCTTAATCCTCGTTCCGATCCTGACCTACCTCGGGGTGGTGGGAAGATATCACAATCCCGCTGGCGGGTATCTCCTGCAGATTTTTCCTCTCTTTGTGATCCTGGCGCTTCAGGGTCTGTTTTCTCTTCCTGAAAAATGGCCCAGCGTTTTCGGAATTACGGTTCTCATGGCCGGGATGGGGTGGAATCTCTGGGCAGGATCTCAGATGGCCTATTCCTTCACGGTTCCAGACACCAGAACCATGGCTAAAGAATGGATTGAGATTCACATACCCCAAGGAAGCAAAATCCTCATTGACTCCAAAGTTCAGTCTCCGCCACTCCTCATGAGTTACGAACAAGTGGAAAAGTTTTATCACAAAGCGGTCGAACTCAACCATTTCAAAAAAGAATATTTCAAACTGCAAATGGAAGCCCATCCCGGGACAGGCCAGGGCTATGAAATCTACATGGTCAAAAGGACTTTTCGGGAGATTGCTTCTTTAGAACATCAAGTAGCGGAGACGCAAAAACTACAGGATTTGCTGGAAGTGGATGGGGATATTGCGAAGCTAAAGGCAGCAGGAATCCAGTATGTGATCACGGACCATTGGACCCAGGATGATGCCGTCCGTAACAAAAGACTGGGGATCGAAGACTTTTACAGGAATCTGCCAAAACAGGCAACACTCCTGAAGGTCTTTATTCCTCCGTATCATATCTACCACGGAGGGATCATTTACATCTATCAATTATAAACTTTGGACCACCTCGGAGTAGTTCCAAAGGCTTTTGAGGGGTTGGGGTCTTTTTTTGAGATGATTCAAGGCGCCGGATTTTTCTAACTGTTCCACCAAGGAGGCAGTGTAAGCTGGCGACCCGGTTGCACCCGGTGAATTGTAGTTTAAGATGTGGTAAGAAGAGGGACCTGGAATTTCGATGGCTTCTTTCACAAAATTTCCATTGAGATCGATCACGGAACTGCGGATTCCTGACGTCCCTTTACGGTAGAGGTCTTCCACACGCAAATCTGGAATAAATTTCTGAACCCGATGAGCCATAGCTTTTTTGGAAATGGAACTGTACCATTCTTCAGAAGCCAACTTTAAGAAATCCGGATTCACGAACAAGCTCAGCTTGTTTTTTAGAGGCTTCTCGAAAATCTTGCTAGCCAGCTCACCCAGGCTCGAAAAAAAACCCTCGTAAGTCGTACATCCTGTCACTAAAACCGCATTGGGGCCTATTTCTCTTCGACCGTCCGCCCGAACGATCCAATGAGGATCTAAAAAGGGAATGGTTGGATGTTTAGGGACCGTATAGATGTTTCGAGTCACAAGACCGGCTTTTTCCGGACGGACTTCCCAATACTCCCCGCGAAAGTGAAGATCGGTATATTCAAGTCCGACCTTAAACAGATGTGCCAAATCCACTGCGTTACCCCCTGCGCAATTGATCAGGAACCTGGATTCAACCTCTTCCATGTTGTCGGAACCGATTTGGATCCGGCTCTCTCTCAATCGAATTTCCTTCACCTTGCGTCTAAAAAGGAACTGGATCCCGTTGGCAACCGCTTCTTCTTTGAGGGCACGGGTGAAAAGCTCATAATTGACCGATGTGTCGGTCTTGGAATAAATTGCACCCAGACAATGCACATGAGGCTCGATTTTTTTCACTTCCGATCCGTTCAAAAGCTCAATTTCTTCTGGTTGCATGCCGTTTTTTAAAGCCCAATCCGCATATTTTCCTAAAATATTGAGTTGTCGTTCATCGACGGCCACTTCGATCGTTCCGATTTCACTCCAAGGAAGGTTTTTGTTTTGTGCGAAGGCTTTCCAAAGCCCATAGGAAATCTGGGCGCAATGAGCAAACGTTTTCCTCTTGTCCGGATCTAAGTAAAAGGGCCGGTGGATGACTCCCGTATTTCGACCGCTGGTATGTTTGGCCACATCCCGTTCCATTTCTAAAACGGCAATTTTCCCTTCAAAAAGAAGGGAAAGCCAAAAGGCAAGGGAGGTCCCCAAAATCCCTCCGCCAACAATTGTAATATCGAATGTTTCCATTGTGTTTTTAAATATTGTATCGTCAAAATCTCAAGGTGAATAAATTAGCAGAATTAGAGTTAAGTCGCAAGCATTGGTGAATTGAACCTGGATTCTCGTGAGGAGGACAAGTTTGACGCTATTCGAGGGAAAATGATATGATGGGAAAACTTTTCATTTAAAGCACGTACAGGATTTGATGTGTCAAAATCATGGATTTGAATTTATCTATCCTAAACATCACGCAGTCTCGCATCCCGTTTGACAAACGTGCCCGTAGCTCAGCTGGTAGAGCACTCGCCTTTTAATCCATAAGGTTTTCGACAAGCAATTGCATCTTCGATGGAAATCATAGTCCAGTTGAAATCGCATTGTTTCACTTTTAATCAGTTCTTGCCTCCGCCGTGCTGTACTGGTGCTGAACTGATTTTCGGCTCTGTTTACTGAAACCAATCCTGCTCCCCTCAAGGTCGCCATGGAAGAAAAGTCTTAATTTGAGGAGGGGTTTTAGATAATTGCGGTACACCGTTCCGTAGGGGTTCCCAACGTTTAAGGAAAGGAAAGCCAAAACGCAAGTCCAAGATTGCTTCAATCTCCATGATTGCATCGAGGGTGTGAGAACACTTACGATTGATCAGCCGATTAGTCTAAGTCTCATTGAGTCCCTAGCAAGGTCAAAATTACTCCAATAATGACTCGGATTTGTCAGGCACAAGCGTATTACAGGAGAAGCACAAATTGATCTTTTTGCTGGTGATTATAATCGATGTATGACAAACTATAAAATGTGGAAAATTTTTGCAGGAATTTTATTTGGTGCAGTCATTATTGGAGCAGGGATGTATTTTGCTCGCCAAGAGCCTGTTGAATCTAAAGACTCACAAAAAGTAATCAATAAAGTTTCTGTTCAGGTATCCACCAATGTGACTAACCCAGTTGAATCATTAAAACAACCTCTAGAACAGGCCCCATCACAAAACCCCGAAATAATTTTTGCAGACAATTTGAGAGCCTGCACGCCTTATAAAACTACTTTTAAGCATCTGCTGACCGGGGAAACCCTGGAGAAGGAGATTTTGGGCGTTATCGACGGAAAATGCAATTATGTCGAGCAAATGCCTAACGGCGGGAAGATGACGTGCAAATACTCTGAGACAGATAGAATGGCCGTGGCTCAATACTACAAGGACATTGCCTCGGCAGGATCTGTGGGGACAAGCGTGCAGATGAATCTAGGGAGCAATAGCGCAGTGCAAAAGACACAATATACTATCAATGGCAAAGTTGTTGAAAATCCTTTACAAGAAGCCACGAACTGCGGTGTTTGCGTTGTTTCTGGTTATTAAAACACCATGAAAATTATACAGGAAGATTCATATGTCATGGTTCTCCGAGAGGATATTTATAAAATTTTTTTGACCTATCTCGCCGGGACCCTTTTTGCTTCGCTGGGAGGGGCCGCCTTTATTAGGCCAGATATTTTTACCGGCGGTTCTCCGCCTCTATTTTTAATGGCAATTTTTATTTTGGCTGGGGTTGGAGTTATCATGTTAATGAAAATTAAAACAATCACAATAGATAAAGCCAGCCGGATGATCTCGGTTTCTCTAATAGGTTTGCTGGGTCGATCGGTTCGTGAAGTCCAATTGAGCGAAATAAAGGAAATCTCACTCAGCCTCGCGCCCTTAACTTCTCGGTATAAAGTAGGAGGAATAAGCCGCGGCTTTACATGCAATTTGGCTCTTGTATTAACAAACGGGGAGCGCATCATGATCCTTAATAACGAAAAGTCAGCAAGGAGTTTTTGGAATAACAATCTAGGTGAATATGAGAGAGGGATGGCCGTGAAAATCGCCGGTTTTTTGAATGTGCCGCTTCAAGAGCCGCGGGTCCCGACCCTCGATGAAATCGGATCCGTCATTGAGAATCAGATTCAAAAAGTCAGAGAAGATAAAAAAAGCCCCAATCCTCAGCAAATAAATATCAATTTGGGGACCGTCATTCGGGGCGCAGCCTGGATCCTTTTCGCTTTCACATTCACTGGTGCAGTCTTGATCGGAATTCCGATTGCCGCTACATTGCCTAAATACTATGGTTGGATGATTTTCGTTCCTTTCTTTGTTCTTTTGGTGGTGATTATCAATCGCCTGCTGAAAATTGGAAAAAGTCTTGAGGACCTTACACCGAAGCAGTAAAGCCAGTTAAAAATTGACCTTTTCAAAATCCGGATCAAAATGAATGAGTATATATCGATGACAAATTACTCCAACTTCCACGCCAATTTGACAGGTATCGTTTTCGATTTGTCTTAGAAGAATTGATTTTATGCGGAACGGTGCGGGGCACGATTCTTAACGAGGGTGTTGCATTAGCGCCTCAAACTCATGGGGGGTTTTCTCGTGAATAACGCGGCCTTGACATACTTACAATTTGTTAGTATACTATCACTATGATAGTAGACCTGCTTGGACACAAAGACTACATTCGTGTTTTGGTGACCCTAGATAAGAAGCCTATGTATTTCAACCAACTCCAGAGAGCATTAAATTTAAATCCTACTCAGATAGACCGTGCTCTCAGATTCTTGCGCAAAGGACTCTGGATCACCCCTCGTACCATGGCTACGGATCGAGGTCGAATTCTAGTTGAATACAGTTTGGGGAAGCGCGGTGCAGCATTTCTTAAGTCCTTCAAAACTTTCAGTGACGATGCTCAGCGAAGAAAGGTTTCGTTAGGGTCCACCGAAGTCGCTGAACTCCAGAGCCTTTACCACTAAAACTATCCATGGCGGTCGTCTTTCTACTTGGACCTGGAATTTGGGATCATGCCAAGAAGGCAGCCTCAGATCCGATTCCAATGCAAACTCGCCGTATGATTGCAAAAATTTTGAGGGCGAATCGCCATAAGGTTATTCTTATGGAAGATGATCCTGATCGAAAAGGAGAGGATCTCATTCAGAAATTTGACCGATTGTTGATGGAAGATGTTACGGATGTGATTGTCTATTGGCCGCCTTTGGCCAAGATGCAGACGACCTATGATGAATTCATCCTATTATGCGACCGGCAGGAATTTCTAAAACGTGAATTGATTACAATCTGGGTCTTGCATCACGTGTCCGTTGCATCAATAAAGCGGGATGAGTTTAAAGTCTTGGAATCCGGTAACAGAAGTCGATATTTAACAGCCGTAGTCAAACTTGGTGTTCATCCCTTGGAGTGGGAGAATGAGGATGACCTAAAAGAGCAAGTTCAGTTACTCTCAACTGAACTCAATTAATATTTGAATGATTTAGATTAGCTGGGCGCGGATCACGAAGGCAATGTTGTCAACTCCAAAGGGGTTGCCGGCATCGCCTTTTTTTGTGCACGAAAGGGGTGGATCCGTGATGAAGGGAGTAGACCTAAAGACAGTGTGAAGATGATGCTTCGACCCTGATGACAGAAAGATATAGTCATTTGAGCCCAGATCACCTGCGTGCAGCGGTTGAATTGCTCCCGAAAGGACTAATTTGCTACACTAGTGCTACAGAGGCTCTTAAAGGCGCAGAAGCAATCCATAAACCGTAAGAATCGTCGTTGGTAAATTATTTTTCGTGTCCGTAGTTCAGCCGGTAGAGCACTCGACTTTATGTCGAGGATTTTTAGTCACTAAAACGGGGTTAAATCTGCAATTATTTGATTTGTTTTGCTGTACTGTGCTGAACAGGTTGTGAAGAAAGTTCAAAATAATTGTTCAAAAGAGTTAATTAATACCTGAAACGTGCCCGTAGCTCAGCTGGTAGAGCACTCGCCTTTTAAGCGAGTGGTCGCGCGTTCGAATCGCGCCGGGCACATTACAATTTTTATCAACGAGCTTACAGATGACTTACCAACATTTGTATTCTCTATCTCCAATAAGCTCGTTTTTGACAGTTTCCGTTTAGCAAGTGAGTCTCCCGTTCGATTAAAGCGGGACCCGCTATGCAAAGAATATAATCAACGTTTCAAAAAAGTAAAAACTTTTTCTGCTTTTTGTCCTGAATTGTGTTATAATGGCAAAAGTAGCGCAAGGGGGTGATGTATGCCTGAGAAAAAGTCTGAAAAACGAGAGGAGAACAAAAAGATCGTGATGGATCGACGGAACGGTAAAGAGCGGCGAACAGGTAAATTAGCCGATAAGTTCAAGTATTCCGTTGAGATAGGTTTCTTTCTGGACGCAAGGAAAGGAGAAAGAAGAAAGAAGTCTGACGATCATATCGTTTCCTACAACTAAGTCGTTTCATTTTAAATTTTCCGCATCATCACGCTTCCCACAAGCGGGGGGGGTTTTACTCTCCCCAGCTATCCTGGCTAAACCACTGACCCTTCGGCTCGTCCTTTCCGGCTTTACTTTTCTCGTCCTGAGCACCATTCTGGCTTAAACCTTCCTGCTGCGCAACTTCCGCTTTCTGTTTGGATTCAACCGGATTTTTTTCAACAGAATTACTTGTGCGATGGGTGGGTGAGGGCGTATCCGCTTGGCTTGATTCGCTTTCGGGAACAACCTCTGCTTTCTGTTCGGTTACCGAGGGATCTTTTTGGATTTTGGCACTCGTAATGTTGGGAGACGGGACTCCCGGCAAGATATACTTCTGAGATTTGAGCTCCGCTTCTGTTTCTGCTCGAATCTTACGAGACGGTTTGAACCTATTTTTAACAAGCAATTTGGGTCTTACCGTAACCTTAACTTTAGGTTTTAAGGGTTGGATTAAAACTTTTGCTGGAGGCGAGGGAACGGCACTCTCGGGTTTTTGATCCTTTGCATACGATCCTGCCATTTCCGGCTTATTTTGATTGAGCTTAACCTCTTTACTTTTTCTCACCAGGTCCGCAATCCGATTTCTGAAGATCCAACCCCCACCAGCAGCCAGGACAAAAAAACATCCCAACACCACAAGGATTCTCTTTCCAGTGCCAAAGCGTTTGATCGTTGGCTGAGAGTTTTTAAAACTGTGAATCGGTACGTTTTGGAATACCGCACCGGGCACCGGCTTTTGAACCGTTTCGTTACCGAGTATTTTTTTGTCTGGTTTGAGATAGCTTGGAGAAAGAGGAGATTCAAGGGTTTTACCTTCCGTTTCCCGAATTTCCTTGGAAATTTTATCCATGGCCTCTAAAAGACCCGAATTTGAGTTTGTCATGATGGGGACTTCCTTCACTTCTGATAAGGAGGCGATCGTCTTATCAAGAGATGGGTCTAAAGCTATTTCGGGGCTTGGAGAATCTGGGTTTAGGGTCCGTGATGCGGTTTGAGCGGAAAATGAAGCAGCTTGGAAGAGGGATTGGAAACCTTCGGTTTCCACAGCCTTGGTCCATATTTCTTCAGGGATCTCATCGGGGGAAACCAAAGTGTCTTCCTTAAACCCGGGAAGATATCTCAAAAGCCCAGACTCATACGGACCTTCCACCACTTGCTCTGTTTTAATCCAATATTTTGCCACGATTTAAGGATAACAGATAACTCGGATTTTTCAATAGTGACCCTTGGATTTGTGCCAAATACTCATTTCACATAAAATGCTACAATATTCAACCATGATCGCAGTCAAAGACCGGGCAAAAAAAGTTCTGAAGATTCTGAAAAAAACCTATCCGGAAGCAGATTGCGCGCTCGTCCATAAAAACCCGATTCAACTTCTGGTCTCCACTATCCTATCGGCCCAATGCACAGATAAAAGGGTTAATATCGTCACAAAAGACCTCTTTAAAAAATATCAAACCGCAGAAGATTTTGCATCGGCAAAACCCTATGAGCTCGAAAAAGAAATCAAATCGACTGGATTTTTCAGACAGAAATCTAAATGGATCATGGGGGCAACTCTGAAAATCGTTACTGATTTCAACGGTCGCGTTCCAAAGTCAATGGAAGAGTTGCTGACCTTGCCGGGCGTCGCTCGCAAAACTGCCAATGTCGTTTTAGGAACCGCATACCAAATTGCTGCCGGCATTGTCGTGGATACTCATGTCAAGCGGCTCGCCAAGAGGCTGGGACTCACCCAAAATCAAGACCCGGTAAAGGTCGAACGGGATCTCGTCCAAATTGTTCCCCGCCAAGATTGGATCTGGTTCTCTCATGCCCTCATCACCCATGGTCGGCAGCTCTGCAAAGCTTTGACCCCTCTGTGCGAAAAATGTCCTTTGAGTTCCATTTGTCCTTCTTCAAAAAACTAAACTTGTTTTGGAACTTTTTTGGGCGCAGTCTCGTATAAAATATGAGTTACAATTTTAAAGATCAGGTGGTCATTGTTACCGGAGCATCCTCAGGAATCGGTGAATCGACCGCCCGGCTCTTTTCTCAAAAAGGCGCCAGGGTGGTGCTGGCATCTAGAAACAAGATAAAATTGGATGCGCTAGCCAGCGAACTGAACCTCGCGTTCCCGGTTCCAACGGATGTAACCCGCGAACAGGACCTTAGGAACCTGGTGGGCCAAACCCTTCAAAAATTCGGCCGGATCGATATCCTTATTAACAATGCAGGACTTCTGCTTTATAAACCGATGATCGAAAGTTCTTTGGATGAAATTAGAAAGATTATGGAAGTCAATTACTTTGGGGCGGTCGCCTGCGCCCAGGCCGTGATCCCGACCATGAAACAGCAGAAATCAGGGGTCATCGTCAACATATCTTCTATTGCAGGCCGGGTTGGGTTTCCCAATTTAGGCTACTACTGCGCAAGCAAATTCGCTTTAACGGGCTTTTCCGAGACCTTGCGGCAGGAACTCAAACCTCTCGGAATCTTAGTCACCACCATTGGTCCCGGCACCGTTTATACTCCCATGACCGCGCGAATTGTCGATGAATCCAGGAAAAAGGGAAAGCGGACGATTCCCGTTTCTCCAGAGTACATTGCTCAAAGAATCCTTCGTTCCATTGAAAAACGTGAGATCGAAGTTCTCGTCCCCATGACATCAAAATTAATTTATGTTCTTCATTTCTTTTTTCCGGTATTTTCCGAATGGCTTGCGTTCAAGTTCCGCTCACTCGAACCCCACCCATCGTTGGATCGATAACAGGAGGCTGGTATGGAAACTGATATTAAAAAAATTCACGAAAGAATACAAAAAGAAAGCGTTTTCGTTCAGTCCCTTAAAGCAGAGATCTCGAAGATCATCGTCGGGCAGCAGGATTTGATTGAAAAGATCCTGGTCGGACTTTTTTCAGACGGACATATTCTTTTGGAAGGAGTTCCCGGGCTGGCAAAAACGTTGACCATCAAATCTCTTGCGGGGGCGATCCATACGGAATTTAAAAGAATCCAGTTCACCCCCGATCTTCTTCCGGCGGATCTTGTGGGGACCATGGTTTTCAGCCCTAAATCTCAGGAATTTTCCATGAGAAAGGGTCCCATTTTTACTCAACTTCTATTGGCGGATGAGATCAACCGCGCTCCTGCTAAAGTGCAGTCCGCTCTTCTTGAAGCCATGCAGGAAAAACAAGTCACCATCGGAGACTCTTCCTATCCTCTCCCGGAGCTTTTTTTAGTTTTAGCCACCCAAAACCCCATTGAACAAGAGGGGACCTATCCACTGCCCGAAGCACAGGTGGACCGTTTTATGATGAAACTGAGGGTCTCGTACCCCTCCCGCGCAGAAGAATTGGACATTCTGAATCGTATGAGCCACCAATCAATCCCTAAAATCAAGCCGGTGATCCAACCCGAAGATATTCTCAAAGCTCGGGCAAATGTCAAGGAAATTTATATTGACGAAAAAATAAAGAACTATATCCTGGATATCGTATTTGCCACCCGCAATCCTGAAGAATTCAAACTCGGCGATCTTAAAAAAATGATTGCCTACGGCGCTTCACCGCGCGCCACTCTTTATTTAACCCAAGCGGCCAAAGCTTACGCTTTTCTACAGGGACGGGGGTATGTCACCCCCGAAGACGTCAAGTCGATTGGACCGGATATCCTGCGGCATCGGGTGATCCTCACCTATGAAGCTGAAGCGGAAGAAACGACTTCGGAAGAAGTCATCCAAACTCTTTTCAATACGATCGAAGTCCCTTAAATTTAATACTGCCGTGCCTGCTGTTAAACCTGAGATCCCCAAAGAAGTATTCAGGCAAGTTCGGGCCATTGAAATCCGCACCCAAAAACTTGTCAACGATATTTTTTCCGGTCAATATCAAAGCATCTTTAAAGGCCGCGGGATGGAATTTTCTCATGTCCGCGAGTACCAGCCCGGAGATGACCCCAAACAGATTGATTGGAACGTGACCGCGCGCACCGGACACCTCTATACCAAGGAATTTCTGGAGGAAAGGGAACTGACCGTCATGATCTTGATTGACGCTTCAGCGAGTCTATTTTTTGGAACCCGAAAAAGCTTGAAATCCGAATTGGCAGCGGAGTTGGCGGCTCTGCTTTCTTTCTCGGCCATTCGGAACAACGACAAGGTCGGACTCTTAATCTTTACGGACACCGTTGAACGCTACCTTCCGCCGCGCAAAGGTCAGCGCACCATTTTAAGACTCATCCGGGAAATCCTAACTTTTAAGCCTCAAGGGCATTCGACCGACCTGACCATCGGAATGGAATTTCTTGGAAAAGTTCTCAAAAGAAAAGCCGTCTGTTTTCTGATCTCTGATTATCTTTCCGGATCCGATTATATGAAACCTTTAAGGATCCTTTCCAAAAAGCATGATTTGATCGCCCTCCGAATCCAGGACCCGCTGGAAGGAAGAATCCCTGTTCTGGGCCGGTTTCTTTGGAGGGACGTGGAAACGGGACAGACCGGGATGCTGGACTTGCCGACCAAAGATCGAACCGCCGAAATTGATCAGAAGATTAAAACTTATTTTTCCCAATGGAAAAGGAAAATGAATAAAGAAAGGGTTGATGTGATTGAAGTGACGACGGGGGAACCCTACGCTTCCCAGTTGCTGTCCTTTTTTAAAAATAGGGCCAAACGTTTTAGATGAATTCATAAACCGAATGTACCCCTTCCTGCTTGCCTTCGTGATGGGTTTAAGCCTCCTGACCGGTGCCCGGGCTGAATCAGACCGAATCCTTTCAGTCCAAACTGAAGTCTTTCCTTCGACCACCGTTTCCGTTGCCGAAGAATCCAAAATTATAATCACCGCATCCGGAAACCGGGAAATCTCAATCTCAAGCGTCACCATCCCTCCGATTGAAAATCTTCAACTGACCCGGCAAGAAATCTCTAAACCCATGAAAAACAACGAGGGGAAATGGGAGACAAAAATTGAGATCCATTTTCTACCCCTGGCCTTAGGGGAGATGACATTCCCTTCTTTGACGATCCCTTATCAAACCGAGGAACTGGCTCAGACTTTTTTTCAATCCCCACCGGCGAATCTTGCCGTGGTCAGTGCATTAGGGAACGCCGTTTCACCCAATACGCTTAAAGACATCAAAGGGCCAGTTGGAGCGGGGGTGAGTCCGGCGGTTTGGATCGCGTTTCTGATCGTATTCCTGGTCGTTGCAGCCGTTTGGATCGTGCGAAGATTTAAAAAAACTGCCGCAGGTTCG
>Ga0207133_1121_pt1 | contig 12485 bp, 8 predicted proteins | sample Alteio_BWMinHeat_11_FD_153537 | JGI IMG/M metagenome (GOLD analysis project Ga0207133, IMG submission 153537) | Enriched cells from forest soil in Barre Woods Harvard Forest LTER site, Petersham, Massachusetts, United States -... | ecosystem: Environmental > Terrestrial > Soil > Temperate forest >... | reverse complement strand
CCGCCGTAAGCCGTGGAGATGGTGACTGCGGTCGATGCAGACACAGCGCTGGTGCTGACCGTGAACGACGCGCTGGTAGCTCCGGCTGCGACGGTCACACTGGAAGGAACCCTGGCCGCAGTGGTGTTGCTGCTGGAAAGTGCGACTTGCGCACCACCAGTGGGGGCTGGCCCGCTCAGCGTAACTCTGCCCGTGGAAGATTGCGCGCCGCCAACAACACTTATTGGGTTCAGCGTCACTGAAGAGAGAGTGGGAGGAGGCGGAGCCGCAGGCGTCACAGTAAGTGAGTCCGATCTAGTCGCGCCACCGTAAGCCGCCGAAATGGTAACTGTGGTCGATGCGGCCACAGTGCTAGTGCTGACCGTAAACGACGCGCTGGTCGCTCCGGCTGCGACGGTCACACTGGAAGGCACCCTGGCCGCCGTGGTGTTGTTGCTGGAAAGCACGACCTGCGCACCGCCGGTGGGGGCAGGCCCGCTCAGAGTTACAGTGCCCGTGGAGGAATTTCCCCCGGTGACACTCGTTGGGCTTAAGGTCAAAGAAGCGAGAGTGGGCGGTGTAGGAGGCGCAGGCGCCACAGTGAGCGAGGCCGATCTAGTCGCGCCAGCGTAAGCCGCTGAGATGGTGACCGTGGTCGATGCAGCCACGGCACTGGTGGCGACCGTAAACGACGCACTGGTCGTTCCGGCTGCCACCGTCACACTGGAAGGAACCCTGGCCGCCGCTGCGTTGCCGCTCGAGAGCGCGACTTGCGCGCCACCTGCGGGGGCTGTTCCGCTCAAGGTCACTGTGCCCGTTGAAGAATTCCCGCCCGTGACGCTGGTGGGGTTCAGCGAAATCGAGGAAAGAGAGACAGACGGGGGAGTTGAAGATACTTCAAAGTCCAAGACTGCGGGATTGGGATCGTTCAGCGAAACCGCCACGAACTTCGAAGGAGAAACCATGTAGATGACAGCGTTGCCTCCGGTGCCGGAAGTGACCGTCATGGTTCCCCTGCCGTTGGTTGGCGATGGGGATACGGAGTACGTAGCTTTGAACGCAGCGCCCGAAACTGGTCCGCTCGGGGCGCCAATGTCTTCCGTGCCGGTGAGATTGCCTGTAGGAGCGGCGCCGTCCGCCGAGAACTCGCCGGAGAAGACAACTACTGCGAAATCCATCGGGTTGGTTGCGAAGCCAGCATACGTACCCTTCAGCGTGCTATTGGTGAACGAACCCGCCGCCTGAGGCTCGCCAGTCCCGAACAAAACATTGACATCGGAAACGAAGAGGAAAATTTGATTCGCGTTCACCAGGTAGGCAACCAGGTTGAACCCTCCAACCGTAATCGATGTACGCCCATTGCTGGTTACACTGTACGTCCCCGGCGCATCGGTGAAGGAATTGGGCCCCCTGCAGAAGTTTTCGTCGTAGGTCAGGGAAAAGGCCCCGCTGCCGTTGGCAGTGAGCAAGCCCGCGCCTGCCTTGGGCACGCCTGATCCACTGCTGCACATGGAGAGTCCGGTGAGGGAAATCACCATGTTGCCGTTCAGCGCGGCGTTGGAGAAGCCTCCCGCGGGAATGTGCTGCTGCACCATCGCGCCATTTAACAACGGGGTCGCCGTCGTGACCGTATCACTCTCCATCACAAACAACTTTCCTGAATTCACGACGTAAAAAACGAAATTCAGGGTGTCGGGCGTCCCGCCGAACGTGAAGGCCAGTTGCATGGTGCCGCGCCCCGTGGCGGCATTGGACACCGTGTAATTCGCCGCCGTAAAGATCATCGAATAATCGGTGCCGTAGGCATTGACGTCCCCCGCCGCGTTGGTGAAAGTGCCTGCCCCATTCGAAGTCAATCGCCCCTCGATCGCCGCGCGATTATTTACGTTGTCCAAACCGGCGGCGCCAAATGCATAGTCACCCGTTATTTTCGCCGTGCTATAAGCCGTGGTGTCCGCTTTTTCCACGGTTCCCGAGCCGATCGTTCCCGCTCCGCCTGCAGCGTCGAATTCGATGAGATGGGCGTTGCCGTTGGCCAGCATGGCGAAGGCGAGCTTCGCCGAACGGCCCGCAAAATTCAGAGTCATTACACCGCGATTGTCGGCGCCGATCGAATACGTCCCGGTGAAGGATTGAGCGGCCCCCCCGCCACTTACGGTGTTGGTGTCCAGTTCGCCGTTGGTGAGATTGCCGGCCCCGTCCGCCGTGAATCTTCCCACAGCCCCAAAAACAGACGAGACGGTCCCATTCCCGCTGATCCCAGTGAAGGTAAATGCATAGTTGCCATTCAACTCGGCGTTGTTCACGCCCGGATTGGTTTGGCCTTGAACAGTCGAAGTTAAAGCCAACGCGAAACTCAGGATCAACAGAGCATTCAGCTTGCGCATCTTTCCTCCAATTACTTGCCAGGTGATTGACTTTTCAGCTAATTTATGAACGTCCGGCCTGAGATCGTGGCGCGCGGGAGGGGAGGGCGCCAAGCTCTAACCGGGGTTATCCTCACTTTAAGAATTATAAGAACGAGGAACGCACAAAAATCACTCGTGGACATTTGCGCATTTCCGAGGCTTCGAGTTTTAGGGCAAAGCTCTCAAATTTTTTCTCCACACGCCCTGACTTATTCCGCACACTTTTTCCTAGCCCCGGTTTACTTCGCGGCAATTCGCCGCAGCAGTAGATATGCTTTATGCGCCCCACAATAGCAATCGGGTGGAAGCTGTAAAACGAGGGTCAGGAGATACCCGAAAGCGCGACTGGCAGCTACAAACCAGTCGAGCCGCGTTTGCAACGCAGGCGGCCACATCATGCTGCCCGCTCATTTCCGCGGAATTCCTCCCACTGTTGCAGTCCTGTGAGAAGCGCGAGCGTTCTTCCATAGGCTGCTATCGCTCGGGTCAGATTCTGAAACTCCGGAGAACCTTTAATCGTCCCCCGTCTTCGTATGGGCGCATCCGCCGAGAGTTCGAGTATTCGTTCAATGCCTTTGTTCGCGAGATCTGAGCTAGTTTTCATCATCGCTTGGCCCTCCTTCTGTAACAAAGGGTCCAAGCCTTGGGGACTCTGGATAGGGGAAATCCTCCAATTTGCTGCCGGATTATCATGGAGGGGTGCCAGCCGGCACGGCAGATTGTAGCAAGGGGAGAAGAAGATAATCGGGTTACTTCACCGGCTTCCTGCGAGTCGCGCTTTGGTCTCGGAACGTGAAGATGCTAGGGGCAAACGTCTTGCCTTTCTTTTCCTCCCACAGAGGGTTGCCGCCCTTGTAAAGTTGGGCATCCTTCCGCGGTTTAGGTTTGCATCCCACGAAGCGGAAGTGTTCCATCGACTCATGAATCGCCCTCGTGAAATCACGGCAGCGGCGGTGGTCGCATTAATTGGAAGCAGCTTATCCGTGCTGACCGGCCTGCTCCTCGCGGCCGCCATCGGAGTCATGCTTTTGAGGATTTCCCAGAAGTATCCCGGCGTAAGCTTTCACTCAAGCGATCCCGATTTCCGGCAAGTGGAGGAAATCATCGGGGTGGGAATTGTGATTCCATGGGTGCTGGGCGTGATTGGGATTTTCACCGGGCGTGGACTGCTGAGCATGAAGCCGTGGGCGCGGAGAATCGCAATCGGCTGGAGCGCCGGCTCTTCTCTGCTATGCCTTGCGGCTCTTGCATATCCGGGATCGAAATCCGGAGTTCAATTCCGTGCATCGCCTATTCTTGCGCTGATGCTGGTTCTCTTCCCGGTCAATGCCTGGTGGCTATTACTTTTTTTCCGGTCAGAAACGAAAGCGCTTTTTGCCACACCTAGCGGAGCACCTCCAGTCGTCCAGAGGCCTGCATGGTTAAAGGAGCAACATATGCCCAAGCTGGTCATCGTTGCCGCTGTAATCCTCTTGATCGCCGTCGGCGCCGGTTGGATACTGCGGCGTAATTCGCCGATGCGTGAGATCGAGCGCTCACGCGATGCCGTGGCAGCAATCACCAGCTGGCATTACCACTCCGTGCACTATTCTCCCGGCAGGGCGCCGGAAACCATTGACATGGATACTCTCTGTCCCTCCTTCCGGCACAGGACTTCTTCGATCGTGGATGAGAACGGAGCTACACAGGTTCGCGAGACCATCGAATATTTCGGCGCTGGTTACAATCATGTGGAAGATCGCTGGCTTACCGCCCAAAAGCGTCCTGGGCAAGAAGACCCCGGCATTTTTGAATGCCGCACGGACGTTGGACCTCTGGGGGGCGACGATTACTCCCTGCCTTATGCCGGGGTCATCGAAGATGGCAGTGCGAAGCGGGGGGAGTTAAATTACGTGGATGGCGAGTCTTGCCGTGAGTACGATATTACCGTGCCGACGCCGCACGATCCCAAAGAGAAGGATTTTCGGTTCAGCCTGTGCATCAATGAACAGGACCACCTACCACGGGAGACGCATCGCACTCTGCCAGACATGGGCAGGGAAGGGCTTAGCCTCTATCGACAGTGGAATGTGATGAAAGAACCGCAACTCCCCGCCGAAATCTCGAGATGACCGTACCAACACCAGCCTTTCAACACTTTCCCACTCCGTTGCCAGGCATCCGAAAGCTCGCCGGTAAGTCTAATCGTTGCTGCACTTCCGAGACGCTCCGGAGATCACTTAAGCTCAAACCAAACTCGAAGAACGGGCAAGGCAAGCACCGCACCAAAGGAGGGAAAGCACATCCAGCCAGTCGAAAAGATTTATTCGGTGATGATGCGGTCGGCCCACTCGACCAGGCCAACAAAAACTGCGGGATTGCCGAACTTTGCGCCCCATTGTGTTACGTCCGCTTCCGTGACCCCACGGGCCCGGCTGGAGGCCCCTCAAGCAAACACGGGAATGTGCTTGGCCATAATTTTTTCGAGCGCTTCGCTGAGCGGCGGCCAACCCACCGGCACGACGGCGTTTGCGGTCACTTTGCGCATCAACGAGGTGGCTTCACCGAGGAGGAAAATCTGCACCTCGTGGCCGGCTTCCGCGAGCGCGAGCCCGTGATGAAACGGAAACGCGGCCTTCGTGGGGTCGTCGGAGCCCCAGGCGCTTTTCATCATGATTTTGAGACTCTTCTTATTTGGCTCATCGGCCTTCGCGCCCAGGGAAAGAAAGGGTAACCCCAGTAGCTGAGCAAGAAATTGGCGTCGCGCCATTATTTTTCTCCTAGTTTGAATCTTCGTCTGAATCTTCAGTGGGGGAATTGGCGCAGAGTGTACTCTTTTTTCTTTAGTGTGTCTTTTCTTTATTGTGCCCATTGCGTGATCGCGCAAGCAGGCATTGCTGGAAGGCCGCGAGGCAAGATGGAGTGAAGGTGCGTCGGCAGAGAGAGTGGTGGGAGAAATTCGCCGCGATTAAAACTATTCCATCTGCTCTCGGTCGGCCACCTCGACTATGGCGTGCGCGAACTCGAACGGGGCATTTCGGTTCGGCGGCCGAATAATATGTCAAGAAGTATGAGGGCGGCGCCGATGGCGATGGCGGAATCGGCGACGTTGAAGGCCGGGTAACGGTAAGTGCTGAACCACACTTCGAAGAAATCCGTCACCGCGCCGTGAAGGATCCGGTCGGTCACATTGCCGGTGGCGCCGCCGAGCAGCAGAGCGAGACCTGCGACGGCCGTGGTGCCGCCGCCCTTGCTGGTGACCAGCAGCCATGCCAGCACGGCGATGATGGCGATTGAGCCCAGGATCAAAACAATGCGCGTGCCCATGGAGGCGGAATCGGAGAGGATGCCGAAAGCAAGGCCGGGATTGCGGCTATGCACGAGATAAACGAAATTGTGGATTAATTCGTGGCGCCAGCCTTCAACCGTTTGCGACTCGAACCAGGCTTTTGTGGCGCGGTCGAGGAGAACGACGGCGAGCGTGAGCCAGAGCCAGCGAAGGCGGGAAGGAAGAGTCATGAGGCGAAGGAAATTAAGGAGGTTAAGGAAGTAAAGGAAAGAAAGTGGAATAGGAAGGTTGATTTGCTTGAGTCGTTGACGTTGCGAATGACGGAAAAGCGGCGGCGAGCCGCCGCACTCCAAGAATGGCGCGTTTTTGGATTGAGCTGCATGTCAGCTTACGGCTACGCTCGCCGAGCCGGTGCTTTCGATTTCGGCGAGGGCTTCGGTGCAGCGCTCGCAGACTTTCGGGTAACGGATATTTTCGCCGACGCGCGTTGAGTAGTTCCAGCAGCGCTCGCATTTCGCACCGTCGGCGCGGTCGATCTTGATGGTCAGGCCGGGCAAGGATTCCGCTGGAGCCGAGGCGGGGATGGCGGACGGGGCGATCACGACTTGTGAAACGATGAAGAGCGCGGGCAGAAGGGATTGTTTTTCTTGGAGCAGCTTCTGCAAGTCGGCCGCTTCCGGCCCGGCATGTAGGTGGACTTTCGCTTCTAGGCCGCCGCCGATAATCTTCGCGGCGCGGGCTTGTTCAAGAGCCAGCAGCACAGCGGAGCGCACCTGCGCGAGCCGCTCCCACTTTTCCGCCGCATCTTTGGTGATTCCGCAGGCAAGCGCCTCCGCTTCCGGAAACAAAGTCATGTGCACGCTTTCCGGCTCGTTTTTCAATTTGGGGAGATACTTCCAGATCTCTTCAGCTGTGAAGACCAGAATCGGCGCGGCCAGGCGAACTAGCGCGCTGGCGATTTTCCACACCGCGGTTTGCGCGGAGCGGCGCGATTTATTTCCAGGAGCTTTGGTGTAGAGGCGATCTTTCAGCACATCGAAATAAAACGCGCTCAGGTCCACGACGCAATAATCGTGAATGGCGTGGTAGACGCGGTGGAATTCGTAATTGACGTACCATTCGCGGCACTTCTTCACTAGCTCGGCGGTGCGGTCGAGTATCCAACCGTCGAATTCCTCGAGTTGCTCGTTCGAAAGGGCGTCGCGCGAGGGATCGAAATCGCCGAGGTTGCCGAGGGCAAAGCGGAAGGTGTTGCGAATTTTGCGATACGCTTCGCTGAGCTGCGTCATCACGCGCTCGCTCATTTTCACGTCGGCCTGGTATTCAACGGAACTGACCCATAGACGGAGCAAGTCCGCGCCCCACTTTTCGCAGATTTCGATGGGGTAAAGCGTGTTGCCCAAAGATTTGGACATGGGACGGCCATGCTCGTCGAGGGTCCAGCCGTGGGTGATGACGCCGCGATAGGGAGAAGCGTCGCGCATGCCGGTGGCCACGAGCAGCGAACTGTGGAACCAGCCGCGATACTGGTCTGGTCCTTCCAGATAAACGTCTGCCGGCCACTCGGCGCCCTTCAGCACGGAGAGATTCGAAGAGCCGGAATCGAACCATACATCCAGAATGTCGTTTTCCTTGCGCCATTTCGTCGCGCCGCAGGAGCACATCGTGCCGGCAGGCAGCAATTCTTCCGGCGTGTGCTGATACCACGCGTCGGCGCCTTCTTTTTCGAACCATTTCACGACGTTGCGGAGCGCCTTGAAATCCTCGAGCCGCGTGCCGCAACCTTCGCAATAAAAAACGATGATGGGCACGCCCCAGAAGCGCTGGCGCGAAACGCACCAGTCCGGGCGCTTCTCGATCATTTCGTACATGCGGTCTTCGCCCCAGGCGGGAATCCATTTCACTCCGTGGATTTCCTCGAGCGCTTCCTGGCGCAGAGTTTTTTCTTTTCCATGAGCGGCCTGGTCCATTTTAATAAACCACTGTTCTGTAGCACGGAAAATCACGGGGTTGTGGCAGCGCCAGCAGTGCGGGTAACTGTGTTTGTATTCGTGATGGCCCAGCAGCGCGCCGCGATCAGCGAGCAATTTCACGATGATGGGATTCGCGGTGAACACATCCTTGCCTTTGTATTCTGGCAAGCCTTCGAGGTAAACGCCCTTGTCGTCAAGTGGCGCGTAAATCTCCAACCCATATTTCTGCCCGGAAACAAAGTCGTCGGCGCCGTGGCCCGGAGCCGTGTGCACGATGCCGCTGCCCTGATCGAGGGTGACGTAATCGGCGAGAATTCCGGGCACCTGAATGGGCAGGAAGGGATGCTGGAATTTCATGCCATCGAACTCGCGGCCCTTGAACGTGGCACGCACGCGAGCTTCCCTGATGCCGCATTCGGCTTGCAGAGCAGCGACGCGATCGGCAGCCAGCAGGAGCGCGCCCTTTTCTGTTTCCACGACGGCATATTCGAAATCGGGATGAAAGGCCAACGCGCGATTGTGAGGAATCGTCCAGGGGGTAGTTGTCCAGATGACGGCGCTGACATCGGCTCCGATGTTTGGGGCTACGCCTCTGCTGCCGCCGACGACAGCCCCGAACTTCACCCAGATCGATGGGCTGGTGTGATCTTCGTATTCGACTTCGGCTTCGGCGAGTGCGGTGCTGTCAAAGAGGCACCAGTACACCGGTTTGCGACCGCGATAAACGTAACCCTTCTCCATGAAATCGAGAAAAGCCCCCGCGATGGTGGCCTCGTATTCATGGCTCATCGTCAAGTAAGGATCGTTCCAGCGTCCGAAAATGCCCAGGCGCTTGAAATCTTTTTTGTGCTGCTCGACGTAGCGCAGCGCGAATTGCCGGCACAGCTTGCGAAACTCCGCGGGCGGCACCTTCCCTTTTCCGCCCAGTTCTTTTTCCACCTGGGTTTCAATTGGCAGGCCGTGGCAATCCCACCCCGGCACGTAAGGCGCGTAATGCCCCGCCATGCCCTTGGTTTTGACGACCAAATCCTTCAGGATCTTGTTCAGCCCGGTACCCAGATGAATTTCGCCAGTGGGGTACGGCGGCCCGTCATGCAGGACGAAGAGCGGCTTGCCTTTGCGCGCCGCCAGGATGCGCTCGTAGATGTTGGCCCCGTGCCAGGCTTCGAGCTGCTTGGGCTCGTTCTGCGGCAGGTTGGCCTTCATCGAAAAGTCTGTTTTCGGCAGGTTCAGCGTTTTCTTCAATTCGAGTGGTTCCGCCATGATTGGAGCGCTTGTAAATCCCTTCTATGCCGTCCTTCTGTACAGGTGTACGGCGGGAAACATCGAGAAGCAGTGTAACCACGTATGTTACAATGAATGGCAGTCGGTGTCAGCCGCGTGGGTCGCGCAACCTTTCCCGGCCCGCGCGAATCTTATGGGTTAGGTACACCGAAGGCGGGCTAGCTGCGTCTAAATTGAAGAGGTAAACGGTGCCGGGTAACTTTATCAATCTATTGCCTCCGGGAATTACAAAACCCAAGGTGTCTTCCGCGGGCCGCGAGCCGGCGGTTCAAGTGCCTTACTCGGCCGTGCCGAAATTCGCAGCGCCCGATATTCTCATTCCCGATAATTTTTGGTCCAACCTGAAGCAGTTCCTCACGGAGCGCCCCGTCAAAGTGCGCGGGCGCAAAGATGCGCCGTTCACGCAGACATCCTTCGGTACGGGCGTCGGCGACAATCTGAAGGATTTTTTCAGCTCCCGCCCCGCGCCCAGAGGGCCCGTAAACAGCAGATTGGCGGTAGCCTGGGGATCAAATTTCGGCGGTTTTGGGACGCGCATCAAGGAATTTTTCTCGCCGCCGAAGCAAGCGCCGCTGCCCTTCGCCGTGAAGCCTATCCGAGTGAAGGATATCTGGTCGAAGGATGAAAATTTCGGCTGGAGCCAGGTGCTCGCTATCGGCCTGCACGTGGCGGTGATTGCGCTGCTAGTCATTCCGATTTTCACGAATGTGCTGCCCGCTTCCACGGAAGCAAAGGACAAGCAGGTTAGCGTCACGCCGCTGGACATTTCGCCTTATATGGCCAAGCTGCCCGCAGGTAATGACAAAGCTGGAGGTGGTGGCGGGGGGAACAACCATACCTTGACTCCGACTTCCAAGGGCAAGCTGCCTAAGTTCCAGTGGACACAGTTCACTCCGCCGCAGGCGAAGATTGTGAACCCGAACCCCAAGCTGGCGATGGACCCCTCGTTGCTGGGACCGCCGGATTTGAAAGTCGCCAATCTCAATATGGCTAACTTCGGCGATCCGCTGGCCAAGGAAGTCACTGATTCCCTGGGAAACGGTAACGGCACGGGCATCGGGAGCGGCTCGGGCGGGGGCCTTGGTCCAGGCGAAGGCGGAGGCACGGGCGGCGGAGTTTTCCGTGCTGGCATCAACGGCGTCGGCTCGCCACAGTGTATCTACTGCCCGCAGCCGGAGTACTCCGATGAAGCCCGGAAGGCCAAGTATCAGGGGACCGTATTGCTCGACGTGACCGTTACCGTCGATGGGCGAGTGATTGCCCCGGTTGTCATCAAAGGTCCCGGCCTGGGCTTGGAAGAAAAAGCGCTCGCGCAAGTGAAGAATTGGAAGATGCGCCCGTCCATCGGTCCCAACGGCAAACCCGTGAATTGCCGCGTACAAATCGAAGTGACATTCCACCTCTACTAGCGCCGCGTCCCATAATCAACACTCAGTAGTTTTGCTGGGCCTCGGGACCTCTGTGTCCTCCGTGCCCTTTGCGTTGAGTATTCCTTCACCGACTCCTTACAATGGCACTTTCTGCGGGCAACCATTCTGCCAGGCTCCGCTTCTCATCACGCGTTCGCCGCCCGTCTCGTCGAGGAGTCTGGCAAAATTTGAGGCGGGCGCGGAGGCCTGCCCATGCGCGACCCGCTTTCGCGTGCTTTCTCCTTCCTTCAAGCATCACAAGATTCCTGGCTTCACCGTGTCCGCGACAATTTTCACCAACTGCTCGCTCCCGAGCGTATATTCCCGTCCGCCGCGAACGGCGCACCTTTGCATCTCTTGCGCTTTGACAGCGCGCCGCGGTCGCGCCGCGCGCAAGGCGTTTCCTTGCTCACACATGCGGCGATGATTACGGCCCTCACGCTAATTGCCTTGCATCCGCCAAAGATTACGAAAGCTCCGGGAAACTCCGCAACAAATGTCCTTGACCATCTCACGTTTCCGCGTCACCTTTTTCCCACAAGCGCTGGCACCACGCCCGACTCCGGATCTGGGAGCGGAGGTGGCCGAGTGCCGGTTCCCACGACCGTGGGAAATCTGGCACCAGCTTCCGCAATCCAATTGGTGCGGCCGTCGCTCCCTGCCAAGCAAGACGTAGCGATGCCGGTGCCGCCCACGATATACGATCCGGCCGCGCCGCCCGTGCTGGCTCCTGTCAATAAAATCGGCTTGCCGTGGATGAGCGAGGATACGAATTCGCCGGGACCAGGCGATTCGGACACGATTGGAAGCCGCAACGGGCGCACCATGGGCGACGGGCCGCGCGATGGGCTGGGCGGCGTGGGAGAATCGCAATCGAGATACCGCGAGGGTTTTACACCCCCAAGGTGTGCCTATTGTCCGGATCCGCAGTACACCGACGAAGCGCGCGAAGCCAAACTGCAGGGAAAGGTTACGCTGCGGGTCTTAGTAGGGACCGATGGGCGCGCCGCGCAAATTCGCATCGTGCAAGGAATTGGGCTGGGGCTTGATGAACGCGCGGAGCAGGCCATTCGCGGCTGGAAATTCGTGCCGGCGCAGGATGCCGCGCACCGCGCCGTCGCGGACTGGGTCACCGTCGAAGCGGTCTTTCGGCTCTTCTAGACAGTATTTTTGGAACGGAGTAGCATTTTCACCGTGCCCTACGACTTTGCCGAATTCGAAGAGGAACTTGAGCCGCAGGCTGCCTCCGCCCGCGGAGGCGGGCCGCCGCACAAGTTGACTGGAACGGGTGTACTCGATCCGCCCTTTCCTCCCAAGAAGCCGCCCGGCCCCATTCCCACGTTTCCCACTTCCCTGGGCTTTCGCATCTTGGCGGCATTGCTGCTCGGGGCCTTCGTCGCCCTCACCGCCGCGACTCTTTTCCTGCTGTTCGCCAGGCGCTGACCAATTGATGAAGACAGCAAGAACCGCTCTGGCGTTGCTCTTTTTGCTGGCAGCGCCCACCGCATCCGAAGAATCGAATTCGTTTCGAGACATGCAATGGAAATACCCGCGCGTCCGCACGGCGTCGAAAGAAAAGGACGAAGTGCTGCGGCAACGATTCAAGGAAAAAGGCCTCGCCTACCCGCCGCGCGCGATTTTGCTGCGAGCCTTCAAACAGGAAGCCTCACTCGAGCTTTGGGCAGCGGGCGCGGAGGATAAGCCTTTCGTTCTCGTACACGAATACCGAATTTGCACTTCGTCGGGAACTCTGGGGCCCAAGCGACTCTTTGGGGACGAACAAGTGCCGGAGGGCTTTTACGAATTGGATTGGTTCAATCCGCAAAGCAATTTCTTCCTGAGCCTGCACATCAGTTATCCGAACGCCTCTGACCGCATTCTCGGCTCACATCAAAATCCGGGCGGCGACATTTTCCTTCACGGCAATTGCGCCTCGATCGACTGCATTCCCATCACGGACGATGGGATCAAAGAAGTTTATTGGCTGGCTGTGCTGGTGCACAGCCAGGGCCAGAAACATTTGCCGATTCAGATTTTCCCTGCACGGCTTACGGATGACGGCTTGAAAGGCTTGGCAGCAATGCACCGCAATCAGACGGCGCTGCTGGCTTTCTGGACGAACCTGAAGCAAGGCTACGATCTCTTCGAAGCAAGTCATCGGCTC
>Ga0207133_1119_pt1 | contig 12573 bp, 9 predicted proteins | sample Alteio_BWMinHeat_11_FD_153537 | JGI IMG/M metagenome (GOLD analysis project Ga0207133, IMG submission 153537) | Enriched cells from forest soil in Barre Woods Harvard Forest LTER site, Petersham, Massachusetts, United States -... | ecosystem: Environmental > Terrestrial > Soil > Temperate forest >... | reverse complement strand
TGCGTCAGTGAACGGTTAGCGTTCGTTCGTTGTTCTCCCGTGAGGTGTTTCCTTAGACTCAGCGTGGCACGATCTGAATCGCGTTCACCGGGGCCCGGCTGGCTTGAGCGCAACCATCTGCATCGTCCAACCGTTATTCGCAGAGGCGGTCGCTACATAAGTGCCCGCGTTGCCAGCCAGCTGGTCCTCGACGAGATTGTTGTTGAAGGTCGAGCGGGCAACAAAGCCAGGACCAACCGTGCAGGCCCAGTCGGCGACGCAGTAACCGTAGATCACGTCGCCAGCGACGGTCGTCGTGGCGTTGCCGCTCGAGACCGAAGCAGCGCTGCCTGACGCACCCGCCTGGGCATCAATGGGATTCGTTTGATCCACCCCCGTGTATTCGGTCAGATAAAGTTCAATCCAACCGGAGTTCGCCGATAAATTGACGGTCACCGTGTCCGTGCCGCCTTTGATGTTCTTCGCATAGTAGACCCGGCTGCGGACTCCTCCCGGAGAGGTCAATTGATTCCCCACTGCAGTGAACACGTTACCTTGGGAATCGGTCACAGAGGATGGCATGGCATTCGCATCATAATCAAACGCAACCAGAATGACGTCGCCTGCGACCGTGCTACTGGGGAAGGAAAGGGACAAAGAACTGGCGGGGCCTGAAACTGCATTGGCGACGGACTGCACAGAAGAAACTGAAATGATGGTCCCGACCGTCAGCGTCACCGTCGTCGTGTGCACTAAACTGCCGCTCGTCCCCGTGATCGTTAGGGGATAACTGCCAGAAGCGGTCGAGGAACCAGTGGAAATGTTCAGGGTGCTGGAGCCGGAGGTGGAGATAGACGCGGGACTAAAGGAAGACGTCGCGCCCGCAGGCAGTCCGCTAACGCCAAGCGAGACGGTACCGGTAAAGCCAGTTCCGGCGGTGACGGTAGCAGTGAAGGACGTGCCGCCACCTCGCACAACGGTTTGCGAGGAGGGTGAGGCGGAAAGAGAGAAGTCGGGCTGAACGGTGATGGTGCGAGTAGGTGGATTGGGGTCGCTGAGGCCGGCGTTGTCGGTGACGGTAAAGGTGGTTACATAGGTGCCCGGGGTGGCGTAAGTGACGCTGCCAGGATTGGCGAGATTGCTCGAGCTGGGATTGCCGCCAGGGAGCGACCAAGAGTAGGCGCTAATGGTTTCGTCAGGATCGCTACCGGTGCCGGAATAAGAGACGGACTGGCCAGCGGAGATGGTCAGGTTCGAGGCAGGGCTAGTGATGGCACCGGTGGGAGGCACATCATTGGCCGCCGATGAAACCTGAAGCATCGTGGCGATCGAAGGAACGCCGGCGTTGTTCAGAATGAACAGCGTGTAATATCCCGGGGGAGCGATGTTGCCATTCGGTGGGCCAGTGACGTTGAGGACGCCAGCACCTGCGGAGAAGGAAAGACCAACGTAGCGCTGGTCCATGTCGAAGGCGTGAGTGACGGCGCCGTTGCGCATCAGGACGACGGTGGAGATGTTGGCGGCATCAGGAGTTTGCACCCGGAACGCGCCGCCATAACCGATGACGGAAGAGGAAGTGCCGGTGATGGTAGGACGCGTTGCCGGCGTGCCGTCGGAGTTAAAAAGATACGGAGGCGAGTAGATTTCCATGTGCGTTTCGTACGTGCCGCGCTGCGGGTTGCCGCCAGCAACCCACACGGTGGCATCAGGGAGAAGCAAGCTGACGGAGTGATAGAGGCGCGCGTAAACCTCAGTGCCAGCGGGCCTGAAGGTGTTGGAGCCGGGATCGTAAAGATCAGCATTGAGGCTGGCGGTGGTGGTGTCCTCGTCGTTCAGGGAGCCACCGAGGGTGAGGATTTGGCCGCTGGGGAGAATGGTGGCGTTCATTTCGATGCGCGGTTGCGACATGTTCGGGCCGTAGACCCATTTCGGCGTGGGCGCGGAGAGGTCAATGATTTCGGTGGTCTTGGTGGAAGGGTTGCCGCCGCCCATGATGATCACCTTAGGCGTGTAGTTGTTGGCGGGGGTCAGCGGGAAAAGTACGGACGCGCCATAGGTGCGCGTGCCGCTGTAATTTGTGAAGGCGATGTTGGTGGTCCAGGTGTGTGTCGAAGGATTGAAAAGGCTGGAGCCGGTGGTCGAGCCCGAGTAAAAAACGTTGCCATTCGGCAGCAGGTGCATGCGCGGGTAAAGAGGCGGGGTCCACGGGGCAGAGTAGGCCGCGCTCCATCCGGAGCCGGCGCCGTAGAACTCGACGGAAGTGTTGGTGCTGCCGGTTTCGTTGAGGCCGGAGAAAATCATGGTGCGGCCGTCGCCGAGAACCGTGCCCGTGGGATACCATCGGCCGTGAGCCATGGATTGTTGGTTGGTGAACGTGTTAGTGGCGGGGTCGTAGGTGGAGGTGCTTAGTTCACCGTGGAAGGGATCGTATTGCAACGTGCCGCCCATCACGAAGGGGCGGCCATCGGGTAGGACGACCATGCCATTGCAGAACATGTCCCAAGCGACGGGTTGCGTAGTGATGGTGCCAGCCTGGGGATCCCAAAGCGCAGCCTGGAAATTCGTGTTGCCGGCGACATTACCCGAGCCCGACACGATCAAGATCTTGCCATTGTAGAGGAGGGCTGTGTGAACGGGATTGATGGGCATGGTGTACGGCAGGGTTTGCCACTGGCCATGAACAGATGACTGTGCGAAGGCCGCAGGGGTGAACTGGAGAACCGCAAGGAGAAGGACGGTTGCCGACGCACACGGGTGGCCAGGAAGTCTGTTCATTAGAAGTCCTCTCAAGAAAGGTCCAGCAGCGACGAGTGAAGCATTTAGGGAGAAGAGGTAGCAATTCAAGGTCCAGTCGGAACTGACGGATCTTCCTGTAAGTCGTAGAATACAAATAACCTAGAATAGTCTAGAGCTTGAAGATTTGCGTGTTTTGAGAGGAAGTGAAGGCCTAGGGCAAAATAAGGAAGATTTCGTGTGTAATTCGTTATTTCAGGCGAACTGCGATGGCCTGAGTTGAGTCAGAGGATGACTCGAATTGACTCGGTAGGAGCGCCGTCCGAAATGCTGAAGCAACGAGCCGTCGAGCCCTGGCAGACGCGCTTTCACCGTGAATCGAGAGATAACGCAAGGTCCCCAAGATCGTACGAGGAGATTCGGCGTAATCCTTACCCTTGAGGGCTCAGACGGGAGGACAGGCTCGACCAATCGTTGTCATAGCACGTTGTAGTGCGAATTTTTCGTGAAGTGACGGGTGCAATTCCTAAATTGACGGGCTTGGACGTGAAGACGTTGTGGAAAACTGGAATCGCTTAGAGCCACGATTGCGGGCCGAGATCGAACTGCTCCTTGCCGACCGTGCGTAATTAACGGGTGTTTCCTCATCGCGTGGTAGACTTTGCCTGAAAAGGCTGAAAGATGAAGCTGGTGCTTTTCCCCGGCCAGCCCGCAGTTTGTCCGAACTGCAGGAAGAGCCCTGTCCAAAGATCAAGAAGAAAAGGCTGCTTGGAGTGGATTCTTCACTATTTCCTCTTCATGAGCCCGTATCGCTGCCTGCACTGTTACGAACGGCATTTCGGCTTTCGCTTCCAACGTCCTGACCCCTGAAATGGCAACGTTACCTCTCACCGATTGGGGCATGGCGGGGTTAGATCCTTCACTGGCAACGGCCCCCGTACGCCTCTAGCCGCTTACGCCACGCCTTGATCGTCGCGGCGGTGACGTCCAAACGATAGGCGAGCTGTTCGTCGGCCGTTCCCTTCGCCAGCTCGTGAACGCCCTCGCCGAATTCGATGCCCTCGGCATTCATTTTCGTCAGCCTGCACGAGAGAGTCGATACCTCGACGCCAAACGGCCGGCTCGTCTTCGGCATCTTCGCGTCGCGGAGTTTGAGCGCGAGTTGATTCGCGGGAGGGTACGCTCGGGACTGGCAGCGGCGAGAACGCGAGACACACGGATCGGACGGCCCAACTCGGACGGCCCAACTCGGACGTTGATGTCGCGAGAATTGCCCAATTGCATGCGTCCGGCGCATCGTGGCGCGAGATCGAGCGAACGGTCGGCGTCAGTTTGCGAGAACGGCGCGGCGCGCGCTTGCAGGGCGTGGCAAAACCCCGTCAATTTCGACGCTCGCAAGAGCTTCATAGTCAGCGGTGCGGTGGGCGTGTTGGACGCGCGGCAAATCCATCAGGTTTTGCCGCGCCGTCGCGGATTGGAGCGTTCGCCGCGAAGCGCTACCATGAACACCGCGGATGGAGCCGGGCGTTTAGCGAAATGCGACGCAGCTGGAATTACTCTTTCAAGGAGTTGCGGTCGGAAGTGTTCTTTGGCGATTTCCTGTTGAGAAAGGCTACGAGTTTCTGAGCAGCAGGCGGGACTGCGACGGCACCCTTGAAAATGATGGCTTCCGCTGACACATTTCCTCCATAGACACGCTCGTTGGCATCATCGTCGGGACGAACGGTTGAGCCCTCGAGAGAGATGCCTGCAAATAGGCCGCGTGCGCGCGAATAGCTGAGCACTTCGGCCCGCAACGTCGCATCGGTGGAAGCGGAGGCGGTGCGGCCCTTGGGACCACCGGCAACGGAGGCGTCTGCACCGAGCTTCACCTTGCTCTTGAGAATGGCGCGGGCTCCCCGCGGATTCATTACGAGCAGGACGAAATCGGTGGCTTGCCCGCCGATCTGAAAGCCGATACTGCCGCCCTCCAGCGCCATCATGGAGGGCGCGCTCCAGGGGCCGGTGTAGTGTTCACCGGTGCGGCAAGTCATCGCGCCGCGGCCGTAGCTGCCGCCCACGACGAAGGCGGCCTTCAAAACCGAAGGATAGATGATGACGCATTCGGCTTTGTCGATGAGATCCTGAGGGATGTCATCGGGGATATCCATGATTTCCTTAATAACGGTGCCGCAGTTCTCGAGCCGGTCGGTTTCTTTCTTGTCTTGCGCCGCGGAGTGTGGCAGAGCCATCAAAGCCAACGCCACCAGGGACGAACCAATTCGCTTAGTCAAAGTTCACCTCTTCTCAATTTTCCGGGCTAGGACATCATAGAGCGCCCCGTCGGCCACGCGCAATCGTGGCGCCCGCGTCCGCCAGATCCCGGTCAGGCGTGCAACAGCAAACTTCTTTGCGGCAGCGGATTGAGGTATTTTCGGCCCGCCAAATACAACTGTTTGTGGGGCGGCCCACGCAAGGAGTCGCGTGGAAACCTATCTGCCAATGGAATGGAAGTTGGAGTCGGAACTATCTATCGCGTCGTCCTAGAGGGTTCGAAACTCGGTAAAAGGTTTTTTGAACCGGAGCCACGAACGGGCCAGCCTTTCCAAGGTACGGCAGATGTGTGGCTGCAGGAGCCGACCATTTGCGGTAGGCGGAATTGTCGAAGTCTAGCGAGAACCTGTGTCCTTTCGATGGCGTCGATGGCACAAAACTTTCGGTCTACCCCGCATGGTTTTGAATGATAAGTCGATGGAGGACCGTCGGGTCGAACGCTATGCCGCTACTCCTCGTCCGCGGCACAAACGCACGATTGTTGGAATAAGCGTCTCACCAAGACCCATTTTGTCCAGCAAGACGACAGCACCGAAACTTTCGGCTAATCGCTTACTCGGTTCATCATTCCAAATGGAAATGGCGACGAGCTGTGAACCGTGATTCAGATGCGAACTAAAATCCCGGGAGACGATATTGGTCTCGTCCGGCATGTGCAAATCCATGACGATCACTTCTGGTTGGAGTTCATTTGCCAGCCGGATGGTCTGACAAAAATCAGCGGACTCGCCCACGATTTCTATCCCATCTTGACTAGACAAGACCTGTCGAATCCCTCGGCGGACACTCTCCGAGTCTTCGGCCAAGAGCACTTTGATTGGCATGCTGCCCTTATAGCAGATCGGAGAGCCGGTGTCTGTTGGCTGCGCAACGGAGCTATGTCCTCCCCAAATACGCCGGTCAGCCAGAAACTTACTGGATTCTACCAATGTACGGCCTCCACGAAGGGCCCGCCTCTGGAGCGAGGGCTCGCTTGCAAGTTCTGATTGCCGATGACCGTGAGATTGTTCGACGCGGAGTCCGCTCGATTCTGGAATCGAGGAAAGAATGGGAGATTTGTGGTGAAGCTTCCAATGGCCGAGACGCGGTCCTTAAGGCAGCTCAGTTGCGCCCTGACTTGGTTATTCTCGATCATGCCGATTTTGAGCGGTTTAGCCGCGACCGGCAAGATTCATCAACTGATGCCAAAGGTGCCGATACTCATGCTTTCCATGCACAATGGAAAGGCTCTGCTAGGCGCTCTTCGAGTGGCTGGAGCGCAAGGATTCGCCCCCCAAGCCGAGTGCGCTGACAAGTTGCTTGAGGCCGTAGATGCGGTTATGCATGGCGAAACTTTCTTCAACGCAGAGCCCAGTTCGTGCATTGGTTTGCCGGAGTAAGGACTAAAGACGCGATCTGTTCCCCCACGCTCCATCAGCTCAAGGCACAGATCATTTTCGTGTTATAAGCATGCCGTCTTGCAATCGCGCTTTCCAAAGTCGATGCGGAAGCAAATAGGTGAAACCGACGAACGCTTCCCAACTTGTTGATGTGCCAGTCAGCCCGTGATTGAAGCCCGCATCAAAGACCAAGTTTTTCCGCGCCGAATAGCTAACCGCCCAAAGATCTCCGACAGCATTGCTCTTCAGGAACGGCTGCGTGAAGTGCCAAATTTCTCCGGACAGCGTAAACCGATGCAAGAAAGGATGGGAAATCGTCAATGACTGGCCAAACTGTCCGCGCCGTATAGACTCTTGAACCAATTCTGTAAAAAACGCGTTTGCATCATAGTGAAATCCTTTCACGTCTGCGCTTGCCAAAACCAGAAGAGAGTTCGTAGGACTTCCGTAATCAAACTCTGGAGCACCGCCGTTGTACACACGACGGAAATAACTGACGGCCAGGGTGGGCTTTGCTCCTTCCCCGTGGTACAACACCCCTTGCGCGCCCAGGAAAATATCCCCCACGCGGTTAGCGGTACTCCCCTCAGCCGTGAAGTGCACTACAGGCTCGGCCGAAGTGAGAAGTTCCAAGCGCGAAACAACGGAAAGCTTTATGACTTCGCTGAGACTGTAACGCGAGGAAAACTCCGGCGAATGATACGCAGGTATGAAACCCGTTTCAAATTGCAGATACCCCACTGGCGTGAGTGCTGCCGGAGTAGAGACAGTGGGACGACCGGGATTTGCTTCTGGTTCCTGCTCAACTCCCGCTTGCGCCGACACGCGCTGAGGAGTGACGGTCAGGAATAAGAACAACGCAAATAAAATGAGCCTCACCTATCCCCTTTGGCCATAATTGTTCTCGGCCCGACTGCGCCACCTCGCGAGAGGTAGCTGCCTGCGTAACCGAGTCGTACGAATTGGGAGACTCCGTTCGGCCTGAACGAAAAACTTCGCAAGAGCTCATTTCTCCATCAGGGTAATCGTGTGGCTTTTGAGGTCAAACCACAGTCGGTATCGTCTGGACTGAGTCCGTGAGATTCGATGCACTGCTCGCGGAAAGATTCGCGAAGTCGTTCCGTCTCGCTTTCATCTAAATCGATCAGCGCGATCTGGTGCTCTGCCTACCTTTGCGCGTAGCGCGAGAACGGGCGTTGAACCTGCTCCGCTCGCTGGATCGTGAGTCCTATCGGTCACGGACCGAATTGGACTGGGCGGCTGGGGTGCCGACCGCGGATAAGTGGGCTGGCTGGGGACGATAGCCGTTGCGCGTGCGGATGTGGCACTTCTTCAGGCGGTCGCCAGCAAGTTTCACTGTGATAGTGCGCCAGCCACGGTTGGGGTTCGGCGCCGGGTAGTAGCTGAGCAAATAGAGATGTGCCAAGTCATTTCGGATCGAAGCAAACGCCTTTTTTTCGTCCCGCCAACTACCGGCAAAATACGCTTTTCCGCCGGTGGCCGCGCTCATGCGCTCAAAGACAGCGGTGGAGACAGGCTCAAGCTGGGCTTCTCGGGTGCTGATCATGTAAACGGGGATGCCGACGGATTGCGCCAACTCGGTGACGTCCTCCGGAGGCACCATGCTGGCGTTGTCGGGGCCGTTGGAGAAGACCACAACGACCTTTCTGCCCGGATACCGGGCGGCATCCTTGACCGTCAACAACAGGCAGTTATAAAGCGCGGCATCGTCTCCGGCAACGGTGGTGCGCACACCGCGCACTACCCCGGCACGGTCGGCGGTCAAAGGTGCGGCGCGGGAAAGGTTGCGACTGTAGGAATAGAAAGCGACCTTGTCTACGGTCTCGAGAGAACGAATGAAATCGGAGATTGCATCCTGCGCGAACACAAAGCCGCGGTACATATAGTTGCTGGTATCGAACAGAATGAAAACGTCAGCCCCGGCGAGAGCTGCATTGAGGCCTTGGAGTGGATCGACCGTTGGATCGCGTCCTTGTGCCGCCGACACGGCTCCCGCGTCCGCGTCGGTCTCTTCCGGTATGTCAACCAAGGTGCGGGTGGGTCCGTTGCCCTCTTCAAAATTGGCAATTTTCTCCGAGATGCCGTCCTCTGTGATGTTGAAGTCCGAGGGGCGAAGATCCGTGACGTAGTTGCCTTTGCTGTCGGTTACGGCGACATTTAACTGGACGAGGTCGACGACTACGCGCAAGCGAGTTCCGCTTTGGCCTTGTTGCGCAATCGTCGGAGTCGAGAAATCGGAGAGTAGAGCGAGGAGAAGCGCGAGAGAGAGTGCCAAAAGTTGTTTTTGCATTATTCTGTATCCCATCTTGACCAGTTGTCCGTGCCGGCCGTGGCTGTCCAGCTGGCTAAATCCCAGGCGCCCCAGCCGAGCGATTCACTTCTCGGAGGCCGTGGCAGCGTTAGACAACGCCGCGATCTTGCCATTGCGAAACTCGTCGCCGGTTTCCCGTGCGGCGCGCAGGAGCGCCGGCCAATCCTCCATGTCGGTGGCGAAAATCTTCTCCACCATACGGTGGGTCAGTTCGGGAACCAGACGGTTCAGCATCACGGGCGAGAAACCCTGTTCGTCGGCGAGGCGAGCCCAGTACAAGTTGTTGGAATCCCAAGACTCGGCCAATAGGCGGCTGGAGTAGCCCGTAAATGGCGGAAAGGGCGCCAGATTCAGGAGATCACGTCCGTAACTCCGCTCCAAGATCGGGTGAGGCACTCCGAAGTCCCGGGAAAGGCGCTCCCAGCTGACATCGACGGGGTAATGCTGACAAAGACTCTCGAGCTCCTTGCCGGCGGAACCGAAAGAGTCGCTCTGGTGAGGGAATATTCGCCGGTACTCGGCCGCCAGATAAGAGGTATCCGCGGGCAACAGCTGCGGAAGCACGCCCGCCAAATTTGCCGCACGAAGAGCATGCTCAAGGTGTTCCGAGGTTTGCGGAGACATGCGATCGTGGAGAATTCTCATGACATTGTTCCGCAGTTCTTCGTCCTGTACCGAGGCGGCCAAAAGCTCTTCACCGGCTCGCTGGTAAAGAGTGACAGCGTGAAGTTCGTTGCGGCTCACGTCCCACCAGCGCGGCACGATCGCATTGGTCAAGAGGCCGGGAACGACTTCCCGCCAGATGAGGGCTTGCACGTTCTCCGGGGCGATGAAATCCTGTTCCGCACGGGCAAGAACATACGGCAAGTCCGCCAGCGATCCGACCAGGTGCGCGCCGCCGCCCGCCGGGTTGCCCACCCCGAACAACAAAGGCGCTTGCCAGACGCGTTCCATTCCTGCGACGGTGTCTCCAGCAAAGTCATGCGAGCGAACGAAAAGTGGGTTGTAGTGAAGGATCTGAGCGCCCGGAGGCTCGTAGTACGCATAGTTGAGACCCACCAAGGTGTCGCGAAGAAAGGGAGCGAGCTGGCCGCGCGCCTGCGCTAGCTGCTCCGGAGAAGCGGGCGACTTAATGACCTTGGCCAAATCCGTGCGCATCTGCAATTCCGTGTGACGATTGTTGTAAATCCCTACCGCCCATTCATCTCTTTCACTGTTGCGGAAAATCGGCTGCGGCATCTCAAATTCCCGGAGCTCTCCAGCCAGAGGAAGCAAAGTGTTGGCCGCGTCCTTCACGTGCGCGACGTCATGCAATGCGTCACCGAGGGCCAATAACGTGTCGAGAGAAACCAACCGTTGGTCGTCTAGGACCGAGCTAATCTTACTGACCAACAGCTGGTGCATGCGCTGACCTTCGGGAGTCACTTGAGGAGGGCCTGAGAGCAAACCAACTATTTCGTCCTGAGAGACGTCCGGCTTGCCTGTCGCAACCAGCACTAGTTCTCTCAGCGAGCTACGGCCGGCATCGAACAACTGCGTAGTCGAAGCAACCGTGCCGAAAGGCTTAATGACACGCCGCCAGGAATCGTCCAGCTCGGCGCTGGGGATTTGACCCTGACGCGCCAAAACTTGCCAAAGCCCCACGGTGGCCTCGAAGGTTCCCAGGGCGTTGCCCCGCAAACTCTTGTTGGAGATTTTCCCGAGACTTGTAGCAGTGGAGAGAAAGCCAGAGATGGAGGCGTCGCTCAACTCCGGAAATTCGGAAAAGATCAAATACTGATCGCTGAAGTCGGCGAACTTCCCGACCAGCAAGGCGACTGTTTCTGGACTGAGATGGTGTCCGTGAGGCCGCCGTGCGTCCATCTCGCTCAGAAGCAGGTACGCTTGCAAAGGCCCGGAGTCTGTTTGGACACGAGAAATCCCGAACATGGTTTCCAGTAGTTGACCGGGGTTGTCCAGCTGGGCGGAACGTTTGGCCCAGTCGCGGAACATCCTGGAAGCGTACTTTTGATGAAGAATCCTCCTCCAGGCATCGAGATTCCCGGGAACGTGGGGATCGCCGTTGGGCTCCCAGCGGACACGGGTCACCAGCAGCAGCAGGCCGGAGTCCGGGCGAAACACGCCGGCTGAGGCACTCGGGCTAGTGTCATTTCCACGAAGCGCTTCGTAGTAGCGACGCAACAGGCGGGCTTCGGTGAAATACGTCTGCTGAAGCTGGTTGACGCGGGACAAGGAGTCAAAGTAAGCGGCCAGCCAGCCATTGTCCTTAGCGAGCAGGCGAGGGACGAACTCCGCAGGAACGTCCGGGGCCGCGCCTACGAGATCTCTCCAACCCTCCTCCGCGGCAGGTCCTCCAGGCACGAGCACGCGCCCCGATCGAATGCAGATTTGAGTCCCGTAGAAATCCAGAGTCGCAGCGAGCGGAATCATCTTCCTTAGGGCTTGCGTTTGCCTCAAGGCAACCTGAGTTTCCGAATCCATTCGCGCTAGGGCGGAGTAAAAGCGAGCCAACGCAGGGTCGTGCAGGAGCGCGTCCAGCAGATCCCAATCCTTGCCGTTTCGTTTTCTCGACCAATCGCTATCCGCCAGCAATGCGGGCACCCGGGTGCTGGCGAATGGGTAGGTGAAAGTCCGTGCGTCACGCAGGCTCTGCTCCAGCTGGGAAAGCGGGAAGCCGGAGTCGACGGTTAGAAACGCTCTTTGTGGGTCGTCCGTCTGCAGGGAAATGTTGTGTTGCCCACAATCGGCGCGAGTGCGATAACCCAAGACCCTCAGCAGGGGCCTCGCTTCTTCGCAATTAGAAACACGAAGCACGCCGTCAGGCCCCGCGAGCGCCGACAATTCTCTGGCTTGTTGCACGTAGCGGATCAGCAGGAGCATGAATTCAGTAGGACGACGCTTGGATTCCTGACCATCGTATCCGTGCTGGAAGACGTTGCGAGCGAGTGAGGGGGCGACGTCCTCCGGCGAAATCTTCTGGCTGATGCCCGCCATACGTAGAAAAGAGCGCAGCGGACCAGGAATCGAGAGAGTCGCCGAGTCCGAAGTCTGTGCGGACACCTCTTGAGATGAGTCGGACGAATCGGCACACCGAGCGGACGGAGCGAAGTAAGACCAAGTGCACAGAAACATCGCCGCAAGGGCGCGTACTAAAAAAGGAGGCCTCATGGCAGGAGCCCTCTTTGAACCGTAGGGATGTTTCATGAAACGTATTGGCGACGTCAGGAACAGAATGTGCGTTTGCCGAGGCAAACAGCGCAACCGACCAAAGCGCGCGAAACGTCCAAGATCCTGCAGAGAAGATAAATCATCCTTCGTCCTAATCCAAGGCTTTTTATGCGCAACAGGAACCGCACGCGAGGAACATCACGAGATGGAATTCAGCGTTACAAAATCCACGTTGTTGAATGAACTCAGCACCACGCAGGGTGTCGTCGAGCGCCACACGGATGCCGGAGGCTTGGCCCCTTACAAATCCTCCTTGCGAAAACGCATCGGCAGTTGGACTGCCTTTCGCCTAGCGGTGCTTACTTCATCGTTCAAGGTACCTTGACGATTATGTTTGGAATATTTCGCTCGCGCAGCATGGCGTTGAAGGCCGCCACATCCGTCGCCATGAGTTGTTGCATCTCCTGCTGCGACGCATCGCCCTGCTTCTTCAACTCTGCTTGCACCCCCGCTTGCTGCGTTGTAGGCGGAAAGTCAGAGGAGCCGTTCACTTCGGCCGCCAAGTAGCTGATTTTTTGCAGAAGCATCGGCGGGTATCGCACGTCATCCTGACCTCGTCCAGTCGTTTTAAGCTGTAATACCTTTCCTTCGGCGGCGATTAATTTCTCC
>Ga0207133_1118_pt1 | contig 12574 bp, 9 predicted proteins | sample Alteio_BWMinHeat_11_FD_153537 | JGI IMG/M metagenome (GOLD analysis project Ga0207133, IMG submission 153537) | Enriched cells from forest soil in Barre Woods Harvard Forest LTER site, Petersham, Massachusetts, United States -... | ecosystem: Environmental > Terrestrial > Soil > Temperate forest >... | reverse complement strand
AATTCGCCAACAGCTCAACCAGATCAAGCAGCGCAACCAAGTGCCGCCGATGTTGGAGCCCTACTACGCCCAGCAGATTCTCCGGCAACTCCTCCTTCAGAAAGAAATGGAGTACGAGGCCAGCCAACTCGGCATCCGCGTCTCCAACGATGAGATTGCCGACCGCATCAAGCTAATTTTGCCGGCCGCCTTTAACGGCGGGACACCCATCGCCCCAGATCAGTACGCCTCCCTGGTTCAAACCCGCGCGCAGATGAGCGTATCCGACTTCGAAGCCAGCGTTCGTCAGGGCATGCTCCAGGAAAAATTCCAGAAGCTAGTCACCGATGGCATCAGCGCCGGTCCTGCGGAACTTCAGGAAGAATTCGTCTACCGCAACGAAAAGGTCAAGCTGGACTACGCCTACATCAAGCCCGAAGATCTGCAAGGGAAGCTCACCCTAACCGATGCCGAAATCAATGCCGCCTACGAAAAGAACAAGGCCACGTATCAAGTTCCGGAAAAGCGAGTTGTCCGCTACGCCATCGTCGACGTGAACCAGGTTCGCCAGGGTCTGCAAATCTCCGACGAGCAGCTGAAAGTCCAATACCAGCAGAGTATTCAGCAGTACCAAGTGCCGAACCGCGTGCACGTCGAGCACATTCTGCTGATGACTGTGAGCAAGACGGACGCCGAGGTCGACGAGATCAAGAAAAAGGCGGAGGGCATCCTGAGCCAAGCCAAGCAGGGCTCAAATTTCGAAGATCTCGCAAAGAAGTACTCGGAAGATCCTGGCACAAAAGATAAGGGCGGTGATTTGGGCTGGATCGTCCAGGGACAAACAGTCGCGGAATTTGAAAAGGCGGCGTTCTCGCTCCCCAAGGGCTCCATCTCAGACTTGGTCAAGACTCAATACGGCTTCCACATACTGAAAATCATGGATAAAGAGTCGGCCCACACCAAGCCCTTCGATGAGGTAAAGGATTCCATTCGCACCCCCCTGCTTCTTTCGCAGGCCGACAAACAGGCTGGCGACGTTGCCGACAAGCTTTCTCAGGCCATCCGCCAGTCCAACCAGGTCTCTCTCGACGACCTCGCCAAGCAGTATCACCTGACTGTGGGTGAGACCCGTCCGGTTGCCGCCACCGATCCGCTCCTCGAACTCGGCAACTCGCCCGAAGTAAAAGTGAGTGACTCGATCTTCCGGTTGCGCCAAGGCGAACTGAGCTTGCCGGTGCACACCGATCGTGGCTACCTGATCCTCTCCATTAAGCAGATTCTTCCCGTACACCAGGGTTCCCTCGAAGAAGTGCGGGACAAAGTCGTCGCCGAACTGAAGCAGCAAAAAGCCTCTGCCGAAGCTCGTGTGAAGGCGGATGAGTTGAGCAAGCGAGTGAAAGCGGGCGAGAAGTTCGACGTCGCGGCTAAAGCCCTCGGCCTCGAGGCCAAGATCAGTGACGATCTTGCCCGTTCCGGCTCCATCTCTAATGTGGCCAGCGGAAAGCAGCTTGCTCCCGCATTCCAGTTAAAGCCCGGCGACGTCGGCCCGCCCCTCAACCTCGGGGCCAACTGGCTCGTCTACAAAGTGGCGGATAAACAAGAGCCCAAACCCGAAGATTTTGACAAACAAAAGAAAGAAATCACCGAAGCGGTGCTGCAGAATAAACGTTCGCTGGCCTTTGAGGCCTTCCGAACCGCCCTCGAAGACCGCCTGAAAAAAGAAGGCAAATTGCAGTTGATGCCCGAAAAACTCAAGGGCTTCGGCGACGTCGGTTAGTCCAAGTATCTGATAATTAACAATTTACAGGTATCGGTGGAGACGCTTGTCTTTCACTTCGCACCCCGTTACGCTATGGGAGTCTCCTAGATAGTTGATTCCGGCCAGGAATCTGTGCCTTGCAGCTTGTTTCGTTCGAATCGAGGCCAGGGCGGAATCGGCAAATCCGGACAAACTGCCATGGCTCCCCAGCCCAGCGCCAGGATCTTAGGACCTTATGAATACGAAGAAGACCCCGCCTCGCACGTCCACAGTCCGCAACGATTACCGCTGCAGTATGGAAAGAAATCAATCCGGCAAATACTGTGTTCGAATCCAGGTCTTCTACCCTCGCCACGCCTGGGATCTCGGTGTTTTCTTCCTGGCTTCGTCGTTTGATCGCGCCATGAAGAAGCTCGAGGAGTCCCTCGACTTTCTCCAGCGCCACGAGGAGAAACTCTGGTTCTGGGGCGTAGACCGCGCTGAAGATATGGGTTTCTCGGCTGAATTCCTCCGCGAGGCCGGACTTAAGCTCGATCACCGCACCGAGTTTCCCCGTCGTGCCACCAATCTTTCGCTCGCACCGGAACGCGAAGTCCCGGCATTCGTGCTAGGCCCAGTCCGCCGCGGACTCGCGGAGTCAGTCGAAACGGCTCGCAGCGCCGTCGCTGGCGACTGATTTGTGCAGAACTGAACCAACCCCAACGGGTACCGGCTGTCACTTCATGAGACGCAGTCACCCTGGCCATTTGGCCGGCGTGTCTGGCCTTTTTCGATATTGACTCTGCCGGTTTTCTTCGCCATCATCCCTCAATTCCAGCTGGTGCGCATTCTCGCGAGAGCCAAGTCCGTGACACCGAACCTGGATGCCATCCAGGCAGGATACGAGCCGGTCAAATAGGACCATCGATGCGGTTCTGCGCGCGATTTTGTACGGACGAAAAAGGAGCGATCGAAATGAAAAAGCAATTGAGCAAGATGATTTTGGCGGTCCTGATTTTGATTTTGGGAGTGAGCGGAGCGTACTCGCAGCCGCAGGACAAGCCTGCAGCCACGAAATCGACGGCGGCGCAAGCGGCGACTAAAGCCAGCGACTTGGTGGACATCAACAGCGCGACGAAAGATCAGTTGAAAGCGCTGCCGGGCATCGGCGATGCATATTCCCAGAAAATCATCGACGGGCGCCCGTATCGGGTGAAGACGGATCTGCTGAATAAGAAGATCGTCCCTGCGGCGACGTACCAGAAGATCAAGGCTTCAATCATAGCCAAACAACCTAAATCGTAGAAGTGTCCTACCCGAGTGCCCGAGTGCGGAGCGCCCCGCAATACTCGCTGGTGGCAGTCGCGAGAAGCCTCTCCCTCCAGGGAGTTAACCTTATGAGCTCGGTCCCGCCTGACGTTGAGGGATTTTCTTGAGGTTTCGCGGGCCGGGAGGCCCTAAGGGACAGAAAAGGCAGCCTTATATCCACTCCCTGGACGAAGTGGTCTTACGGCCAAGAACGATAATTCTGCTCCGTTCCCTTTGAGAGCGGTAGTTTCTACTGCTGGCCTTTCTAATCTCTTCTGCTACTTTTCGCGGAGGATGGCTTCGCCCTGGCCGACGAGTTGGTCGTTCAGCCAGAGGCGGTACTTGTAGGTGGCCCCCTTGAGGCCGGGGCGCGCCGGGCCGCTCAGCAGACGCATGCCGGCCGGGGCCTGAAAGATGTTAGAGGAAAAGGGGCAGCGGTTGACGTCGAATTCGACGCGAAGATTGCCGGCGTCGGAGATCCAGGAGATTTGGTCTCCAGGGTCGAGGACGACCACCTGGGGTATCAGTCCAACAAGTACGGGGCGCTCCGCCATTTTTCCTGGGCTCCTTGCATCAGTGCTTTTGTTTAGTGCACGCCGAAGAGTCTTCCCGGCACTCCGCAGGATTCCTTGCTGCGCCCGGAATGACGAGATCGTGTGAAGTGCGAGTTTCTCTTGCGAACGGACGATAGCACATTTGAAGGAGCTCCCGCTCGTCGTACGCCTGCACGGCGGAAGTTAGAGTACGTTCGCCGGAAGCTGCGGCCCGTCAGGCTTGTGGGCTACCGACACAGACTGCCCAGTCGGAAGCCTGGCACCTAGATTTGTTGCTGCGTTTGTGCGAGGCCTCGCTCGCGTGAGCGTGGGATCCGCGGGCGGACCTAAACTTCCACCGGTCTTCGAACGAGAGGACGCAAATCGCGAGTTTTCATGCGGCGGTCTCGACGCGAGGCCGGCCGGTCGCGTTGTCGGAGACGGAACCAGTACGGCGAGCGCCATGTCTCGATCGGAGGTCGCGAGTGTAGTGGAGAGTGGTCACCGAGGAGTAATATGTGGCGGCTATTCTAAGCGCTTTGGGAGGAGACGGATGTGGGGGGAGGAAGCGGCATGACTAGGTTTCAAACGGTGGCTTCGGTGTTGAGTTTGCTTGGGTTGGTTGCGGCGGCAACACCTGGTGTGCCGGGGCGGGGCATACCTGGCCACGCGCAGGAGCAGGAGCGCGTTACGCCGATAAGGGCGCCGGAGATGCCATTGCCGGATGAGGCGGCGTCGGCTGGCGTGAAGAAGTTTTCGTTCATTGCGTACGGGGATACGCGGGGGCGGCGGGATGGGGTAGCAGTGCAGTACGAGCACTCGCTGGTTATTGACGCGATGCTCGGACAGATCAAAAAGCTGCAGAGCACGGAGTACCCGGTGCGGTTCGTGCTGCAGTCGGGGGACGCGGTCGCTCACGGGCAAAACGCCAAGGAGTGGAACGTGAGCTTCACGCCGTTAATAGACCGGCTGACGACGGAGGGCAATGTGCCCTATTTTCTTGCGCCGGGGAATCATGATGTTTCTTCGGCGTTGACCGTGGATGCACCGCAACGCGGACCGGCGCTGAAGAATTATTTTGATGCGGTATCGGAATTGATTCCCCGGGATGGCTCGCCACATCGGCTAGCGGGATATCCGACGTTTTCGTTTGGATACGGAAACACGTTCGTGCTGGGATTCGACGCGAACATTGCGGGGGATGAGAAACAGTTTCAGTGGGTGAAGGCGCAACTCGCGGGCGTGGACCGGAACCGGTATACGAATATCATCATGTTCTGCCATCAGGCGCCGTTTTCATCGGGTCCGCATGGCGGACCGAATGTGGAAGAACCGACGGTGGAGCTAAGAAAGAAATACATGCCGCTGTTTCAGGCCAGCCACGTTCGGGCGGTCTTCTCGGGTCATGAGCATTTGTTTGAGCATTGGGTGGAGCACTACACGGATGCGAGCGGAGTGCATCGCATGGACTTAGTGGTATCGGGCGGGGGCGGTGCGCCCATTTATTCGTACACCGGCGAGCCGAATCTGGACGAGTACCTGAAGGCGAATGAAGCGAGCAAGGTCAAGCTGGAGCACCTAGTCAAGCCGGGAGTGGAAAGAGGCGCGAATCCGTATCACTACCTGATCGTGCGGGTGGATGGGGAGAAACTGGAGATGCAGGTGGTGGCCGTCGATTGGGGGACGGGGTTTCAGCCGTACCGGAGGAATCAGGTGGCACTAGCGGATGAATAAGAAAGGGAGACTCGTGCACGATCCGGACGAGACCCGGCGGACTACCCTGCTCACGGGGAATTGCGCGATTTGAGCACGCGGGAGTCTGTCGGTCTAGCGGCGCGACATTAGTTGCTTGAAGTACGTTGGCGTAGATCGGGCAGGGCGAAGACCGGGGGCGCGCGTGGAGCGGGGGAAGAGCATGGAGCAGGCCGTGTTTGTGCGGTTGCATGCGCGCCAGGGAGAAGAGGGTGCAGTGGAGGAGGCGTTGCGGGAGGTGGCCGGGCCTTCGCGGGACGAAGGCGGGTGTTTGAGTTTTGAGATGTTTCGGTCGGCGCGGGACCCACGGCTGTTCTTCATCCATTCGCGGTGGGTCGATGAGGCGGCGTTTCAGAAGCATGCGGAATTGGCCCATACTTTGCGATTTCTTGCGCGGGTGGATGCTTTGTTGGATGAGCCGCGGGACGTTACTAGGACGCAGAGGATGGAGTGAGGCGGTCGAAGAAAGAATAAAGAAATAAATACGACCTTGCATAGATAAGGAAATACGAAGCTAAGGACGTATAAAAGTACGATAGGGTAAGGTGCAAAGAAAGAGAACAGAAGGAGGTAGGAAGGCGAAGACCCCTTGTAGTGCTAGAACACTGGTACTTGAGGACTATTCTCGCGTTCATTCTAGGATACTACATTGGACGTAGAACTTCCCGTGGGTTGGTGTCTTTCCGGCGTTCCAAGCAACGATAAGGCTAGGTATTGCAGGCCACGCACTACAGGCTTACACGAGGCTTACTTGAGACTTCGGACAAAATTCATGTTGTCGCTGGCGGTCGTGACTGCGGGCCTGACTTGGGCCACTTTGCTGGTGGTGCGACGCACGGCTGAAGAGCGCGTACAGCGCGAAATTCAGGAAGAGTCGCAGAATGCGATGATTACGTTCCAGGTGCTGCAGCACGGGCATGTGGTGGCGTTGATGCGCAGGGCGGATTTGCTAGCGTCGCTAGTGACGATGAGGAACGGAGACCCTTCGGCAATCGAGGATGTGGGAAAAGACCCCTGGCATTCGGACGAGTGCGATCTGATGGTGCTTTCTGACTCTAGCGGTAAGATCGTGGCTTTGCACACAACGATGGATGAATTTCCGCTGGCTACCGCGCAGGAAGCTTTGAACCAGGCGCTGAAAGTACACGGTGACGCAGGTTGGTGGTACAGCGGGACGCGGCTTTATCAAGTGGTTTTGAAGCCATTTTATGGCGGGTCGCCGGCGAAGGGTAGTTTGTTAGGTACGGTAATTGTGGGGCGCGGAATTGATCCAGAGGCCATGGAGCTGCGGCGCGTGGCGTCGAGTCACGTGGCGTTTCGATATGGGAACGATATCGTGGCGAGCACGCTGCCTCTGTTTAAAGAACAGCAGTTCGCGGCGCAGCTGCGGACGGGACCGTGGCAAGAGCAAGTTACTCTGGACGGCGAGCGGTTTTTTGCGAGTGCCGTGGGGCTGACGACGGGCGCGAAGCCCGTCAGCATTATCGTTTTGAAATCGTACAACGACGCGTTGGCGTACCTGGAGAAGCAGAACCAGTTGCTGGGAGGATTGGGGGTATTGGCAGTGCTGGCTGGAGGTATGCTCGTTTTTTTTGTATCGGATCGATTTACGCGGCCGCTGGCGCGGTTGGTAGAAGGTGTTCAAGCGCTCGAGAAGGGCAATTTTTCGTATCCGGTGCGGGCGGAAGGCTCGGATGAAGTGGCGCAGGTAACGCGGGCGTTTGATCGCATGCGGAAAACGTTGAGGAGTGACGAGGCGCAAAAGCAGCAATTGGAAGAGCAGCTGCGGCAAGCACAAAAAATGGAAGCGGTGGGGCGGCTGGCGGGCGGAGTGGCGCACGACTTTAACAACCTTCTGACGATTATCAAGGGGCACGGGGAGTTGATGCTGGACAAGTTGCAGGCCAGCGATCCGTTGCTACGAAATGCGAACCAAATCGAGAAGGCTGCGAACCGAGCGGCGTCTCTCACGCGGCAACTGCTGGCGTTTAGCCGGATGCAGGTGTTGGAGCCGAAGGTTTTGGATTTGAACGCGCTGGTGGCGGAGATGTGTAGCTTGCTGAAGAGGCTGGTGCGGGAAGACATTTCCTTTACTTTTAAGGCCGGGGAATCATTAGGGCGAGTGAAGGCGGACCCGGGACAAATCGAACAAGTGATCATGAATTTGACGGTGAACGCCTGCGACGCGATGCCCACGGGAGGGAAACTGATCGTTGAGACGCGGAACGTTCGCGTGGATGAGGCCACCGCAAAGACGCGGCCGCCGCTCCTTCCAGGGAACTACATCCGGCTTAGCGTCGAAGATACCGGGCATGGAATGGACGCGACGACGAAGGAACGAATCTTTGAGCCGTTTTTTACGACGAAAGAGATGGGCAAAGGCACCGGGCTGGGGCTGGCAACGGTGTACGGCGTGGTGAAGCAGAGCGGCGGGTGTATTTGGGTGGAGTCGGAACCGGGGAAAGGGACCCAATTCGAAGTGTATCTGCCACTGGTGCACGAGGAAGCGGAGCTTCCTTCGCCGGAGGGTGCGCCGAAGAATGGTACGAATCATGCGGAGTCCGTGCTGATTGTGGAGGATGAAGAAGCGGTTCGCGAGTTGGCGGCGGAATTCATGAAGTCTGCCGGGTACAAGGTGCTAACGGCCAGCGACGGGATGGAAGCGGTGGAGGTGGCGAAGCGTTCAGGGCCGATCAAGGTGCTAATAACAGATATTGTGATGCCCAATATGAGGGGGCCGGAACTGGCTAAGGTTTTGAAAGCGAGCCGCAAGAACCTAAAAATCGTTTACATGTCCGGGTACCTGGAATTCAACAAGGCTGATGACGAATTCCTGGAAGGAAGTTATTTTTTGCAGAAGCCGTTTTCGCGGGACAGCCTCGTTTGCAAGGTAGAAGAAGCCTTAAAGCAGAAACACGTGGCCGGGAGCCGGGTTGTCCAAGTGCTTTGACGGCCATGTGGATTGTTCGCGGCGGGTCACGGACAAGACGCGGGAGAATCAAGTGCGGTCCGAGCTGGCTGCTCCAGAACGCTGCTGCTTGGAGACGTTCGCCGGCGAAGTGAGCAGGCCGACGATTCGGGATTGACAGCTGAACCGGGCGACCGCGGAAGTCTGACTACCTTGAAATGCAGATCCGGAACTCCATATTCACCGGGCCAGTGCACGTTGAGGGATTGCGCCAGGTTGCAGCGCGTGCGGCAGGTCGCGGCAAGAGGCGACGCGAACGAATTCTCCCTTTTCTAGTTGCTTGACGACGCAATACATGACAGCCGGAGCTCACCTCCGTTTGGTTGATCCGCTCATTTCCTGAATTACTCCCGTTCGCGGCGCGAAGATGTGTTCATCGGATGGATTCGGCGCGCGTGCTCGGATTGGGCTAACGGATAGCGTCTCTAGCCAAGCTTGAGGACCCTGCACCCGGATGGGCGGAGAGGGGTCATTTTACATATTGGAAGTAGTCGTAGACGGCGCGGGCGATGCTGGCCTCGCGGTGTTTTAGATCGAGTTCGGGGACATTTTCGCTACCTCGAAGGCCGAAAACGGTAAGAACGATGTGTTGGTTGCCTTCATAGATGATGGCGGCGTCATTGCGAGTGTAGCCGATTTCGCCGGTTTTGTGGGCGACGACGGTACCTTCAGGGAGGTAATGCGGAATGCTGTCGTTGAATTGCTGGAGCTTGAGAATTTCGAGCATATCGCGGCAGGACTTTTCGCTGGCGGCTTCGTTGCGGAAGATTTTTACGAGCAGATCGGCGATTCCGCGGGGAGAGGCGTGGTCGCGCGGGTCGTCGACGAAGAGCTTGTCGCCTTTTTCCATTTGTTCGCGCGTGAAGGAAGCGAAGACATTGGGATTCGAGACCATTTGCGCCGGGGTGAGTTTGCGGAAGCGGGGGTCGCCGTAAGCGAGCCAGTCCGCGATAATGTCAGAAGTGGGGCGGTCGACGCGAACATCCTTCACGGCAAGTGTGGCCAGCATGGCGTTGACATTTTGCGCGCCGACCATGCTGAGGAGTTTGTCCGTGGCGGTGTTGTCGCTAACTACGATCATCATCGTCAGCAAGTCGTGTAGCGTGGGTTTCAGGCCGGGTGTCATGTAGGTGAACAAGCCGCTGCCGAGGCGTTTGTCGGCCTGGGTCAGCTCGATTCGATCGGTGAGCTGCAGATGACCCGCATCGACCTCCCGGAATACTTGAACCATGATGGGAATTTTGTAGACGCTGGCCATGGGGAAGCGATCGTCAGATTTGTAGGTAATTTCGGCGCCGGTCTCGATGTTGCGAGCATAGACGCCGATGGTTCCGGGGAAGCTGCGAGCCAGCTCGGCGACACGCGACTCAAGGCGGTCCAGGCCTTTGGAATCTTCGTTTTGGGCAGAACACGGGAAGATCGGGAAGAGACACGCGGTTGCAACCAACGTCCATGCGAGAAAGTTGGGCACGAGAGATACCTCTTTCGAAGAAGAGAGTCGGGCTGAAGGATTATGAAACATTTGTTTCAGATCGGCAAAATTTAGCGGATGTTGGGCGTGGCGTCAAATCGTCACACCGAGCAGGCCAACCAAGTTCATTTTGCCGAGCGTGCATCTAGAACGATCTTTCCTTGCAGTGAAACGAGCAAAGTAAAACCCGGAAAGAACGCAACTATGAACCGGCGTTTCCCGGCGTCGAAGCGGAAGCCGCGGCGTCGAGGAATTGCTGCCGTGTCCAGTCGTTGCGCTGAGGGCTGGGGCCATTGCGATGGCACTGCGTTGCGGCCCCGGCCCAATTCTGGTTTTGGATGTAGCTCATAAGCGTCGGATAGCCTTTGAAAAGACCGGTGACGCCGAGGTTGTAGATCATATCGAGCAGGCCGAGCTTGGCGGGATCGGGAAAGGCAGGGTAACTCGCAAAACGCTCGCCGAGTTGCGTGTCAAAGAAAGTGAGATGCCGCAAGAGGAGTGCGTCGATAGCGGGATGCGGCAAAGTTGGCGAGGTTGGCGAGCGATAAAAAGCAGCGGGATATTTGCCGGGAGGAAGAGCGGAGACTCGAGAGTATTCGGATTGGATGGCGTCCGGCGTGCAAGGTTGGTTGTGAGCATCCACGAAGGCCAGCGCGAGAGCACTTGCGGGGTTTGCAAGCAGTTCACCGACGGCGACAGTGACGAACCCCCTTGTGTCCAGGTACATCCAGGGAACTATTCCTTCAAAGATTTCGAGATTGGCGAGCGAGTCCTGCAGGTAAGGCATGCTTCCCCCATACCGGCTGCGGTTAACTTTAGCAATGATATACACCGTCCGAGGCGGCACTCAATGCAGAAAGTAGGGAGCAAGCGGGGCGGGCAATGAAGTCAAGACTGAACTAGGGGGATGGTAGCGGGCGGCGGAGCTGGGGGTTCGGGTGAAGCGATGCCGAGGGCGCCGTTGATCGCTTTGAGAGGGAGGGTGCGTCGACCGCCTTGTGGATGTGGGCGACGGCGTCGGCTTTGCAGGCGGCGTCGCGATTTCCGGTGGGGGTGCGGGACCTGGTGATGATGATGGGGATGGTGCCTAAATTGGTGACCACTCCTCTCCCGAAAGGGTCCTTAAAGGGAGAGGCTTCTCGCGACTGCCAGCAGCGAGTATTGCGGGGCGCTCCGCACTCGGGCAGGACCCTTTACGCGAAGGCTCGATCCGAGCCCTACGCCAAGAGAAGAGTGACAGGGTCGAAAGACCCTGGGTCACACATCAAGCCGTGCTGAAATCAAAGGAGTCGACGTACCGAGCCCTGCCTTGCTCGACGTAGAGCAAATTTCAAGAGGTTTCCCGGGCCGGAGGCCCCAAGAGACAGAAAAGGCAGCCTTATATCCACTCCCCCTGAACGGAATGGTTTTACGGCCAAGATAAAGCGTCCCCAAGCGTTGTAGAACGACGATGCCGTCGCGCGGCAACTTGGAATGTAAGATTTGAGATTGGCGATTTGCGAGTACGTCCGGAATACCATTGGGGGATTGCGCATTGTACAATCCGGCGGGCGATGGTGCCGTGGACACGGATTTGGAACGAAAGGGTGATCGATGAAAACCGCGCGTTGGTTAACAGGGATTGGGAGCGTGATTTTGTTTTTGACGGGGCTTGGGCATGGGGCGCGAATCGTGCAAGTGCAGAGAATGATCGTGGACAGCCGGATGAAAGCGCCACTGGACGTGATCTTGAAAGGCTGCTGGCTGGCGTTTTCGGGAGAGATGGTGGCGCTAGCGGTGATAGCGGTGGTGGCGAGCGCGATGGCGGGTGGAGGGCTGATTGTCTTGATGTGCGCGGCCACGATGGTTTTCAACGTGGGGCTGCTGTTTCACTTCTTGGGACTATCATTTCCCGTCTACGTATCGTCGGTCGTCGCGCTGTTCTTTCTCGCCGGCGGATTGATGCAGGGCAAACCGACGGCGTGAGATGGATTGCCGGTGAAGGGTTCCAGCCAATTTGTCGGTTGCGGGCACCGGGGGGTTGCGCGAAAATCAAGGTTCCTGCCGCAGTATCGAGAGTCCTCAGAAGGCAGGGACAACGAGGGCATTTCAGTGCGAGAGAATCAAGAAGGACAAAGACAATGACGCAACAGGTTGGCGAACTCAATCCCCCTTACCGATTGATGCTGACGCCGGGGCCATCGTCTGTGGACCCGCGGGTGTACCGGGCGCTAGCGACGCCGCTGGTGGGGCATCTCGATCCATGGTTCAAGACGTGCATGGACGAGACGCAGATTCTGTTGCGGCAGATATTTCAGACGGAGAACCGCTTGACGATGCCGTTATCGGCGTCAGGATCGGGAGGGATTGAGGCCGCCGTGCTCAATGCGCTGGAAGACGGCGACGAAGCAATTGTGGCGGTGAACGGAGTTTTCTCCGAGCGCATGTTCGAGATTGCGTCGCGCGCTACCTCGAAAGTGATCAAGGTTGAGGCGCCGTACGGGTTGCCGGTGGATGCCGAAGATGTGCGGCGAGCGGGCCAGGGTAAAAAGGTCAAGATGATTGGGTTGGCGCACGGGGAGACTTCGTCAGGAGTGGTGACGAAGATCGCTGCGTACCGAAAAGTGGCGGATGAGTTGGGGGCGTTGCTTGTGGTGGATACGGTGGCTTCGCTGGCGGCGGTGCCACTGCATGTGGATCGCGAACGAATTGATATTTGCTTTAGCGGATCGCAGAAAGCGATTAGCGCGCCTCCGGGGATGTCGCCCATCACGGTGAGTCCAGCGGCAGAGGAAATTTTTCGCAGGAGAAACACGAAGGTACAGAGCTGGTATTTTGATTTGACG
>Ga0207133_1096_pt2 | contig 12691 bp, 16 predicted proteins | sample Alteio_BWMinHeat_11_FD_153537 | JGI IMG/M metagenome (GOLD analysis project Ga0207133, IMG submission 153537) | Enriched cells from forest soil in Barre Woods Harvard Forest LTER site, Petersham, Massachusetts, United States -... | ecosystem: Environmental > Terrestrial > Soil > Temperate forest >... | reverse complement strand
GAAGCCGGGGAATGATCTTCGGGCCGAGAATGCGAATTCCCGCCAGTGCACCACCTGCAAATCCGAGACCTAAAAGTCCGCCCCCGAATGCGAGCAACACGCTCTCCGTCATTAATTGGCGAAGCACACGGCCGCCCGGAGCACCCAAAGCCATCCGCACGGCGATCTCCTTTTGGCGCGCCGCGGCACGCGACAACAGCAGATTCGCTACATTCGCGCAGGCGATGAGCAGCACCAAACCAACCGCTCCCGTCAAGAGCAACAGTGTCCCGCGAATGTCGCCCACCACCTGTTCTTGAAGCGCGACCACTCCGAAGGTCAATCCACCATTCGGTGGATAGACGCTCGAATAGTCATGCCGCAGAAGCGCCGTCAATGTATCCATTTCCGCTTGGGCCTGCCGTACGGAGTGACCCGGCTTCAGCTTGGCGAGGATGTTGTAGTCCTCGTGCCCACGCGCCTGGGAAGCCTCCGGTCCAAGGGGCAGCGGCAAAAGGATTTCGGCTTGCTCGGCGCCGCCCAGCGTGGGCAACACCTCGCGTGGAAGTGAAAAGCCCTCCGGAAGAATCCCCACAATCTGGTGAAGTTTTCCGTTGATGGCCAGTGATTTCCCCAGTACATGCGTGTCTCCAGCAAAACGCCGTTTCCACATGGGATAACTGAGCATCGCCGTGCTCGGGCCACCACGCACATCCTCATCAGCCGTGAAGAGCCTGCCCGCGGTGGCTCGTACGCCGAGCATCGGCAACAAGTTCGATGACACGTGGATGGTGCCCACTCGCTCGGGGTCCCCGTCACCGGTCAGGCTTTCGTTCCCCCCCAATCGCGAGCGCCACCTGTTCGAAGCACTGTGTGGATTTGACGTCGAAATACTGCGCCGTAGAAAACCAGTCCTCCGCAATGTCTAGACCGGGCGAGCGATTCCAGAGAATCACCAGGCGATCCGCATTTCCGTATGGAAGGGGACGCAACAGCAGCGCGTTCGCGACACTGAACATGGCGGTATTCGCGCCAATGCCGATCGCGAGGGAAAGGAGGACGGCCAGCGTGAACGAAGGGCTTTTCCTGCAGAAGCGGATAGCGTAGCGAAGATCCTCGAGAGGCATAGTCTATGGGACGTGCGATCTTGCTAGCAGGGAGCTGGTAATTTTTGAAATGCTTGAACTACCGCCAGAACTCGTCTTTCATCCAGGGGATTTTCCCACAGGCCATCCTGTTTGACTGATGAACCAACGATAAACGCGGCTGCGGACGAATAACTCCCGATGTTCTCCGGCGTTATCCCCGAACCAATCAACGTAGGAATTGACACGGCGCTACTGACTGCCTCCACTTCGCCGGCGTCCGCAGGCTGGCCAGTGGATACACCTGATACAATTACGCCATTAGCTTGGAAAAACTCGGCGGCCTTTGCAGTCTCGACAATGTTTACGTCTGCGGTGATGGCATGCGCCGAGTGCTTCTTCTTGATATCGGCGAAGACGCGAACGTTGTCGGCACCAATCGTCCGGCGATATCGCAAAAGCGATCCAGCGGTGGACTCAATCAGACCTTCGTCCGCCACGTGGGCGAACACAAACCCCTCGACCCGAACAAAACTCGCGTTGCACGCGTGTGCGATGGCGATAGCCCACAAATTGGCCCCGGCGAGAACCTGAATTCCCAACGGTATTGAAACCGCCCGTCGCACCTCGGAGCCAACCACCGCCATCGCTGCACCGATCTCCGGTCCAACGGAACTCTTCAAATATGGGCGGTCGTGGGTATTCTCAATTGCCAGACCGTGAAAACCCGCCGCTTCGTAAACGCGAGCTTCACGTACCGCCTCGTCTGCGATCGCCGCGACGTTTTTCCTGTTAGAAGGAGTACCAGGCAGGGCACCGACATGTATGACGCCGATAAGCGCCCGTGGCACGCCAAATAGCGAACTGACGACTCCATGTATATCCATGTTGAAGAGCGATTGTACCCGAGTGAGTAGCGCGATGTCTTTCCGTCAAGTAACGCGTGAGAGTTCGAAAACCGAGTCTCCGATTATGGCGGTAATCGGAAAAGTGCGGATCCAACGGGTTCCGGTGCCCAGTAACCCGGCTACTCAAGAGTCAGCGCGCAGTCCGCTCGACGCGTCATCACGGACCGGCTGCTTTGTGAGGCGCTTGGTGAGGTGCAAGACAAGATCGTCATCAAGCACTACCGATGCGCCCTCTTCCACATAGCGGTCGCGGTAGGTAACACCGCGACCGTCCGGTATGTAGCCCCGCTTTGCGTACAGCTTTTGTGCTTGCTTGTAGCCCGGATGTAGGCCAACGCCAATCCCGGCAACGCTCGAACGCCGCGAGATTTCTTCTTCTGCCCGATCCAACAGCCGTGTAGCAAGGCCCTTCCGTCGGAATCCAGGGAGCACATTTAAATCTTGGATCTCTGGAATCTGTTGCTCTGCAAACGCGCCGTATGTGGGCCTCCAGTTCACAGTCACGTATCCTGCGAATTGCCCGTCGACAGTAGCCACGAGGCATGCGCGGGTACCGGCCAACTGCTCAGCCAAATACCGCCGATATTTGGCCACAGGTTTGCCCGCTCCAATGCCCTTGAATGCGGCAGATATGGTTCCCGGATCACCGTCATTGAGAGCTCGAATTTCAACACTTTCCGCCATCTCTCAATACTCCCAGCTGATTGTAATTGTCTATGCGAAGGTAATCCACATGCCTGGTAAACGTCTGGGACGAGCCTATCGCGAAGGTCGGCTGGATCGCCGGATGCGCGTCTATCTGGCGCCGGAAGTTCTGGTGATCGATGAAGTAGGCTACTTACAGCTGGACGACCGGCGAAATGGGGAGTTTTCATCCGGCTTTGACACTGGTGTCAAATGCCGCGAATCCTCCCGCAGAACTATTTGAACTTTGGTAGCGGCTGCGCCTGTCTGTTCGGCACCAATTCGCCCGTGCTTAGGCTGGCCAACAGGAAAAGCACCCGCAGAGGTGCGAACGGTAGGCACAGCCCTGTGAATCGGACCCCATCTCTATCCGCCCGCAGGTATCGGGTGGACGTGCGCAGCGGTAAGATTCGGGATATACACCTGTCCCTTTCCACCAATCAAGTAAACGTTAGCAAGAGCAGGATCCTTGAATTGTTGTTGTCCACTTGTCGGGCCAGCAAAGCCATAGGCGTCGATGTTTAACTGGATCAACAAGAGATCCTGCATCTTATTGTTAAACTTTTCGGACACTGCGCCTCGGACTCGCTGGTATTCACGGTGAGGCACGCCCAGGCGACGGGCCTGTGTTTCTGAACCCCGGAAGCCCTCCGCCACGAATCCGCTCGGAAGGCGTGTCTGAATCACAAAGGACCACCAAGGGGTGATTCCTTTGGCACCAACCAACGGATAACTGGTCCACTTGTAGAGCCTCGTGCTTGCTCGAAGCAGTACTCTCTCGGGTTCCCTCAAAAACGCCCGCCGATCATCCAACGGCGCGATGGAAAAAGAAAAGGATTCGTTCAGGATCATAATCATCATCCGTCAAAGGGCGCGCCAGTGTCCGACTTGGAAACTACTCCACCACTCTTTCACTCGGAATCCATTTTGACCTTCCGATGGTTACCCTTATACACCCAACGCCTTGCCGGGCGAAGCAATCGATTTCGTTCCACATTCTTCCGGTTGGAGGAACTGCCACTCTTGAGGTCGTGGGCCCTACAATCCTGCTGAGTGTCGAACTGCTAGGCGAGCAAGACTGAGCTTGGCGCGCGAATCTAAGCTCAGCATGCCAGATGCTACGGCTTGAACTTCGGAATATATTGATGACAAGCTTTGTTGTGAGTGGCGCGCCCAAGGCGACGATGTTAGAAGCTTTGTCGGAGAAGTCGTGTCAAGTCTGCCGTTGGCCGCCCGAAAGGCCTGGAGCACTTGTCAGGTGCATGACACCAAAGAGTGAAGGCGTCGGAGAAATAAGACCAATCAAAAATTATTCGTCTGAATTAGGAAAACTGTACAGGAAAATGCCTTTGAGGTGTATAACGGCTATATTACTCGGGTCCACCTTGCCTGCCCATGAATTCTCATCTCACCAGAAGCCAGCCGGAAGCCGAATTAGCACCAATGAAATTGGTGCTTTTCGTTCACGGATTGGGCGGTGACCCCACTGGTACCTGGGGACGTTTCCCGGAGTTGCTATCCAAAGAAGAAGAGTTTGAGAAACTAAAAGTGGGGCATTTTAGCTACCCGACTTCCCTCTTCCGGTGGCCTTTCAGCCGTCGTGCCCCCAAAGTCCAAACACTTGCGGGCGCTCTCCAAACGCAAATTGACAATAGATTTGAAAAATTCGAAGAGATTACACTTGTATGTCATAGTCTGGGAGGGCTCATCGCTAAACAGTATTTAGTGGATCAGGTTGAATTGGGCAGAGTCCTTAGAGTCAAACGACTTCTGCTCTACGCCGTCCCAAATAACGGAGCGGGACTCGCCTCAATCGCCGTTCACATCTCCTGGAGACATGGGCAGTTGAAACAGCTCTGCAGGGACTCGGACCTCGTTCGAAGAATCTCCCAAGGCTGGGCCCGTTGTAAGCTTGCGGATCGGGTTAGAACTCAATACGTCGTTGCTGCGCTGGACAGAATTGTAAGCGAGCATAGCGCTGTTGAGTCGTGGGGCAACGCTTCCGTTGATGTTGTGGCGGATCGTGGTCATATTGACGTTATTAAACCAATCGACGCCAACGATATTTCGTTTCTCATTCTGAAACGATTCTTAGCCATGGGATCTGGCCCGAAGAGGGATGGGATCGGAGGAGGGCCAGGGGACGCTTCAAGCATGGCTCGCGATGCTACAACTGGGCTGGATTCCGGTTTGCAGGCGGAGACCTCATTTCCACCGAACAGCGAACTCCGAGTTTCGATGTCCGCTTTGCTGCGAATTGAAGATGGCGATCGCTATCTCCTTGTGCGAAATACGCATCGCCCTGAGTCGTTTGGGCCGTTTGGAGGTGTTTTTAAGTTTCATAGCGAAGCTCGGTCGCGATTGGACAAACTCGATTTTCGACCACAGGCGATAGACCCCGAGATGCGCAACGACATTAGAGGGTTCTTGCCCTTCAGATGTTTGGATGATTTTTTGAGCTGGTTTCGAGAGGGAACCCTGAGAGAAACTTATTCCGAATGTCTAAGGCGTGAACTGAGAGAAGAGTGCTCAGAAGTTGGGATGGGGGAAGTGCATGTGCCCGATTCAATCCGATTCCGGCATATTCGATCGGTCATAGAAGGGCCGGAGCCCATACCGGGACACAACTATATCCAGTATCGAATTTTCGAGGTTTATGATTTGGTCTCAGAATCAGAGCAAGATCGAAGCTTTCGCACGGAACTGGAAAAGCATAGTCAAAAAAGCACGGACCTTCTCTGGGCAACTTCTTCGGAAATTATCGGGGGCCGCGCGTCCGGAAAACAAGTGATAGGTCACCATACACCTTATTTGCTGGGACAGCAGAGATATCGCCAGGATGACCCTCCCTTTGCAAGAAACTGATAGAAGCGGACCGACGGTAGAAAGTAGAAGCTGCTCTGACACAGACAAACTCAACAGCAATGCGCTCACTTCCAGACACTTGAATGACTGGCGCGGCCAAGGAGACGAGTTTAGAACTCTTCTCGGTGATCTTGTGTCAGCCTTGCCACAGAACGAGTTTCCGATTGGATTGAACCTGTAGCTTGTCCATGAGCCCCGAGGGTTGACGGAATCGGATCTGGTCGGAACTGCTTATGGCAAAGAAGTTTCTCGCCGCCTCACGCTTCTGTTCGGTTCAGGGGCGGAACCCCTTGACACTAAGCGAGAAACTCCACAATTTGCTCGTCCGACATCTCCTCACTAAATCTGGCGGTCAAGTCGTGGTAAACGCTGCGGGCAAGTGCGAGTACACTCGTCTTAACTTGGGAGGAGAGTTCGGCCCGGGTTCGAATCGAATTAAGGAGTACTGTCGGAAGTCGTTGAAAAGTAGCCGCAAAAGAAGTGGCGCGCCCTGGGAGACGATTTTAGAACTCTGGGAGCAATCTTGAGCGTGATCTCCCTAAACACTCTGAGCGTTAACAACGACCTGGTGGGCCCGATTGATCCCCCGCCAGCGCCGCTCAAGGACGAAGATCGTAATGCCGTAAATGCCGACGATCACCGCCGGAACAGCGACAAAACGAGCGTGCGGGAACGAATACCAGGTGGCTACGACAAGGAGCGTCCGCGCAATTCCGTGAAACAACACGAAGAGCACGTCTGCAAATTATTGTAGTACATCAGCTCCTACAACGATCGCAGTTTCGATTGCAAGACTCTCCGCCACCGACTCCCAAATTGATTAAGGTCGGCCGTATTTTGGACGTCAAGAGCGGGAAGTACATCCTCAATCAGGGTATTTTGACCGAGGATGAACACATCAACAAAGCGCTTGCGACCCGTCTTGCGGGAACTGGCAATTTTAGAATAAGTCTCCTCTTAGCGCTGCATGGATCTGAGCACAATGGAAATGGTTTACATACGCGGTTAAGGGACCTTTCGCCAACCCATTCGTCCATAAACCTTGAGGACCCGCTTGATGACCCATCGCCGTGGTGTTCTTGTTCTGCTATGTGCGCTCTTGATTGGTCCGAGAACCGATAGCCGCCAGCAAACGGCGGCTGCTGCTGACCAATCGGCAGAAAAGACGGTCTCGGATCTCGAAGAGCGGGTTTGTGCGGCCTTTCGCACAAGGAATCTGGACCTGCTCCGGCAGGTGTTATCCGAGGACTTCGTCGCCGTTATCGATCTCGATCTACAGGTTCGAGAGTACATTTTGGAATCCGACGAGCTGCCGTATTCTCTTTGCCACCAGGTTCAGATGGATGTGAACGCTTACGGAACTGCGGCCCGTGCCTATGGTTTCGTGGTGAACACTCGTGGGGAGCAGGAATTAATCAGCGATACCTGGATCAAAAGCAGCAATGAATGGAACTTGATCTTCCGAAGAAGCGCGCATCTCGATGCCAGGAGCTATCTCGAACATGCGCTTGATCTCATGCAGAAGTATTCTTGGAAGCGCAAAGAAGTGAATTGGCCTGAGCTACATGCGGCAACGCTCCAGCTGGCGGCTGGTGCGAGGAGCTCACTCGATGCTTACGGCGCCCTGCGTTTTGCGTTATCCAGCTTAGGTGACCATCACAGCCACCTCCTGTTATCACCCGCCTTGCAAAAGTTAGAAGCAGACTACCTAGCGGCCGAAGCCGGGGCGGGGAAATCCATTCAAACTCGACCCGAGGACACGACGCCACTCTCGCCTTACGTTGGGCGCTACGAGCCTGAGGGTCACACACAGTCTCTAGGCGACAGAAAATTTGCAGTCGTGATTGTTCCAAAATGTCCTGTTGTGGACCGGACTGAAGGGGCGCGTTATTCGGAAAAACTGCAGCGGATCATTGCGGAACTCGATTCCGCGCAGCCTTTAGGGTGGGTCGTCGACTTGCGCGGAAATGTGGGCGGTAATATGTGGCCGATGCTGGCGGGCATTGGACCCGTGCTGGGCGAAAGCTTAAACTTAGGTGGATTCCTCGACATTTCCGGCGCCGTAGCCACCTGGTCGTATCACGACGGAATCGCGGGACTTTCCATCAACGGCAACGAGAGTGCCCAGACAGGTCCGCTTCCTGGAAAACCATATCGCCTGCGAGCCACACCGGCGGTGGCCGTCTTGGTTGATTCAGCAACCGGAAGCTCCGGTGAGGCGGTGGCGATCGCTTTTCGTGGCCGAGCACGCACGAGGTTCTTCGGAGGGCGCACTGGGGGATTTTCCACGGTGAACCAATTTTTTGCCCTGGCCGACGGAGCAATTCTGAATATTACTGTAGGCGTGGATATCGATCGCAGCGGAAAAGTTTATCTTGATGGCGTTTCCCCGGATGAGTTACTGCACGGCAGCGGCGCTGCCATTTCCAGCGAAAAAGATCCGGTGCTCCAAGCAGCGATAAAATGGCTGCGTCAGCAATAATCTGTTGCGGTGTCGCTCTTTGCGGGCAGAAGGTCTTCGTGCTCGAGATTCACCGCGGCCTCGCAGCCCTCAAAGGTGCTGAAGAATTGAGCCGCGCGCTGGGCAAGAATACTCTCTCGGGCACAGTGGACCCTCTGACGATCGAGCTCTCCGGGCAGGAGTTCAGGCTCTTGGGCGCAGGCCTGCTCTTCAAGTTCACTCCGCTAGTCCACCCACAGTTCACCCGCTGTGCATTGCTGCTTTTCCGTCTCTGAGCGAAAGTGCGCAACGTCATCCAACGCAGCGCCCTTGGTTGATCCCCAAGGAGGCTGAGCGGTAGCCCTGGGGCCGCAGCCCAAGCAGACGGATCGCTGGGATATAGAATTCATCGGGACCGTGAACACGGAACGTATCGGAAGAAAGGTGGCGAGTGAATTCTGACTTGCCGAGAACAATATGCCACTGCCTGAATACGGAAAATGGCGTCTGAAACACCCACTACTCGGGGACAATCCGCCCTTCCCGATCTTTTCGACGTGTCATGGTCATGCGAGAGGTCGCGTAGCAAAGTTGCATGGACGACATTTCAAACAGAGGTAACAAACATGCCCTCAGAAATCGACACGGTTTTGCAGCGAGCCAAGAGTGTACTGGTGCGCCTCGACTCTGAACTGGCGCAGTTCAAAGGCGACAAACTCAACTACAACAAGAACGTTCAGGACAGCACCCACCTTCTCCAGCAAATCACTGATTCCGGACCGGCGCTGATGAACATCGCTAAGTTCCGGCACATGGTGATCAATGTCAAAGGCGCGTATCGGGCGAACGCGATCAATCTCGAGGAGTCGGCCGAGATGGCGGACGATACGGCGGGCAAGAGCCGGGCCCTCGCGGTGCTGTATGGGTGCGTGATGCTGAGCAAGATGATGGACATCATCGCGGCGATGACGGGAACGGGCAAGTGGATCACGTCGGCGAAAACCGCAGTGGTCGACGAGGTGGAGTCTTTGCAGAAGCAGAATACGGCGCTCTATGCGGCCCAAGGAGCCAATCTGACACTGCTTGGCGATATTGCACAGAAAGATCTGCTTGGCGGGACGGCCAAGAACATGATCAAGCTGGCGGGGGATCTGCAGGGTATTCTGTCCGCGTTCATCGAACTGGTGAAGGCCGGCCGGAACCTGATCAACGCCCCCGAAAGCCTGAAAAAGGTCAAGGGCGACCTCCATCTGTGGTCGATCCAGATCGAAGCCCTGGTGAGCGACGGACTGAATGCCCTGCAACGCCTGACCAAGCTCTATGACGAGTACCTCATCTTGGCCAAAAAGATGCCGAAGGTGCCGACGCCGAAAGTCATCCCGGCGTCCGACTGGTGGGGCGATCCCCGGTACCAGATGAGAATGACCGACTATTTCGCGGCGGTCAAAGCGGGCATCGACGCAATCAAGAACCTGCATCTCGCCTTCGTTTCATTCATGCAGATGCGGGCGGATGCGGCGGCGGCGGCCGAAGCGCGCGGGCTGGCTCAGAACCAGATGACGCTGCAAGGAACGGGCGGCATTCCGTTCGAGCTCGACATCCGCGCCTGGGTGGGGCTGACGGAGGCCGATATGATTAGCGCAATTCACTTCGTCAATTCCGCACCGGACGCCGCGATGCTCAACGACGATTTGCGGATTCTGGCCCGTCAATTCACGCAGAAGGCCGAGAATACGCGGATGTTGGTGGCGAACGCCAAGTCACGCCTTCAGCCGGCGCTCGATCAGATGACGGTCTCGGCGGCGCGCCTGATGGCGACGGACGCGGAGCTGGCGGAGTTACGCGAGCGCGTGGCAAAGTTCGCTTTCCAAATTGAAGGCCCCAACAAGCGGAACAGCGATTCCGAAAATATGCGATCTGCCACGTTCGCCGGCTACATCGACATGGAACGGCGCAAGATTGCCGAAGCTCTAGCGTCGAAGAACTGAGTCAGGGCCCTCCACGAGGCGCTCAGGTCGAAGCCCTAGCGTGAGCGAAACAGTGGAGGCCCTCGGCCGCAAATCGGCTGGGCGCCTGTTTTACTGACCTGCGGCATACCGAGCAGTAAAGCAATCTCCATCAGTCCGGTTCATTCATTACTCGCTCTTTGGGCGCGCGGTTTAGTTAGCCGCCGACTGGCCCAATGCGGCGCAGATTCTCAGGTTTGGATCGGAGCTGCAATTCACGCGAGATAAACTGAAGCTGAACAGCAGGTCGTGCGATGTCGTTGTTGGACCGAATGGACCGAAAATCAAATCCCAGCCAGTTTTAGGAATGGCTGTAAGTGCTTGATTCAAGAGAGATACGTGACTCGCCTTGGGGGCTCGAATTTCCCGACCTTCTGGTACCTCGCCAGACGGTCCCTGTGACGTCACTTTGATTAAATCATTTAGATTCAAAGAGTGGCGCGCCCGGGGGGACTCGAACTCCCGACCTTCTGGTTCGTAGCCATAGAACCAATTTAATCCTATTTAAGCAAAGCTTGCCGGAGTGAGAGCAAACCAGAGGAAAGTCAGTGAGTTATGATTATCCTTGCGCAGCTACCTGTTCCTTCTTTCATCACCGATAATCAACATCTTGTCACCATTTCGCACCATTAGTATTACGATTCTATGACGGCAGATCGTAAAGCTCATTTCTTGCTCCCACAAGCGAAGTCCCGGCCCAGGGCGCCTGCCTTAGGTGTCGGACCGGATCCGGCCTACCGCAATGGCTCGCGTCGCGGACGCACGCGGTAGTCAGCTACTAACCAATGCAACCTGGATTGGGGGATGCGATGGCCGAACTGAAGGCTAACACGCGAGTCGCGATCTATGGACGCGTGAGCACACGAGACAAAGGCCAGGAAGTCGAAAACCAACTCAGGCAACTCCGCGAGTTCGCGGCAAAGCAGGGTTGGACGATCTCCTGCGAATACGCCGACCGCGAGTCGGGCGCTAACCGTGACCGCATTGAGTTCCAGGAAATGTTCCGCGATGCCGCGCATCGCCGTTTTGACCTGCTCTTGTTTTGGTCTCTCGATCGCTTCACCCGCGAAGGCGTCCTCGAAACCCTCACTCATCTCAACCGATTGACTGGGGCCGGCGTCGGTTATCGCAGTTTCACCGAGCCATATTTCGATTCCTGCGGGATCTTCAAGGATGCGGTCATTTCCATTCTCGCCACGATCGCGAAGCAGGAAAGAATCCGACTCAGCGAACGCGTACAAGCCGGCCTGGCCCGCGCCCGCAGTCGGGGAAAGCGGCTCGGCCGGCCGAAAAAGATCGTGGATGCCTCAAAAATCGCTCATTTGCGCTCACAAGGCCACTCATGGCGGGAAATCACAGAGGAAACAGGAATCAGCAAAGGAACTGCACAGCGGACTGTTTCTAGCCTGCCCAAAAACACGAGAATTGGGGGCGGTTGATTCGCTGGTCCGAATTGCCTCGGTCTGCGCCAGTTGAGAGCTCTGCTCAGGCGGATACAACCGAGAGCGCGCCGTGTTCCTTACGAGTGGGACGAACAGTTATCTCAACGTCCTGACGCATAGCGGTGAGGAATTCCATGAGGCGTCCAACGGAAAAGTTACCTGCGCGGTTCCGCATCAGTAAGGAGACCTGAGGCTGCTGCACGCCGAGGATTTTGGCTATCTCGACCTGAGTCATGCCGCTGTCCTTAAGGATTGTGTAGATTTGCAGGGTAAGCTGTGCCTTGAGAAGTTCCTGTTCAGCATTGGGAAGGCCGAGGTCTGCAAAGACGTTTCCGCTTCCCTCCGTTACGCGAGCAACACGGTTGCGCCTTTTTTGTGTTTTGGTTCTCATCTTAATTCTACCTTTCTCTATGACCACAACCACCTGACGGGTTTCAGCGTCTCTTGCATGCATATACAATTATACTTATAATGGTATATTTGTCAAGGATTTGGTTTCAGCCCTATAATATCGGGATAGGTGTTTATCTGCTTGTGTGTATAGGTGGCTTATGGAAGAAGCCGTTCGCTGGAACATCAAGGTCTCCAAGGAAATCGACCTTACCCTGCGCACTTATCTCGGCGCCCGGGGGATGAAAAAAGGCGACCTCTCGAAATTCATCGAGGATGCCGTCCGCTGGCGCATCTTCAACCGCACCGTGCAGGAGATCAAATCGCGCAACGCCGCTGCCGACCCGGACGAGCTCCAGGCCATCATCGACGGGGCTGTCCGCGAGGCCCGCGCCGAACGGCGCACTAAAAGAAAGGTTAACAAGACCTGATGCGCGTGGTGCTCGATACCAACATCCTGGTGTCGGCCCTCATAGCTCCGGCTGGCAACCCTGCAGCAATCTATAACGCCTGGGAACAGGGCAAATTCACCCTCCTGACCTGCACGGAGCACCTCGACGAATTGCGCGCCACGCTGCAAAGGCCGCGAGTCGCCAATCTCATCAAACCTTATAAGGCAGGTCGGCTGGTCAATCAAATTAAAAAGCTCGCCGAGGACGTCTGCCAGCTGCCGCGCCTGAAACGCTCACCGGACCCTGGCGACGACTTCTTGCTGGCCTTGGCGGAGGCCGGCAGGGCAGATTATCTTGTGACCGGCGACAAGAGCGGCTTGCTGGTGCTCGCCAGTTTTAGGAATGGCTGTAAGTGCTTGATTCAAGAGAGATACGTGACTCGCCTTGGGGGCTCGAATTTCCCGACCTTCTGGTACCTCGCCAGACGGTCCCTGTGACGT
>Ga0207133_1116_pt1 | contig 12761 bp, 10 predicted proteins | sample Alteio_BWMinHeat_11_FD_153537 | JGI IMG/M metagenome (GOLD analysis project Ga0207133, IMG submission 153537) | Enriched cells from forest soil in Barre Woods Harvard Forest LTER site, Petersham, Massachusetts, United States -... | ecosystem: Environmental > Terrestrial > Soil > Temperate forest >... | reverse complement strand
GGGAGAGATTACTAGTGAACACCTGATTACCTTAAGGGAAGCAGACGCCATCGTGGTCGAAGAGGTTCGCCGCGCCGGTCTTTATGACAAGGTGTGGCAAGCCTTTGCCGTTCTGCTCCCGGTGCGCAGCGTCGGCGTCATGGGCGACTTCCGGACCTATGGGTTGACGATCGCCGTCCGGGTAGTGGAATCCGAGGACGCCATGACCGCCGATTGGGTGCGTTTGCCCGGTGAGGTGCTGGAAAGAATCTCGACGCGCATCGTGAATGAAGTGCGCGGTGTGACGCGGGTTGTCTACGATATCAGTTCGAAACCACCTAGCACCATTGAATGGGAATGAAGGTTTCCTACGGAGCGCACTTCACGAGGGCCATGATTTTGGCGAGGGCAGTGGAGAGGGCAAATCGCTCAACGGTGCAGCCACCAAAATGGAACGGGCCACGTAGCGGGGCGCACGCAGCCCATTTCGAAGAATTAATACATTCGATGAACAGTCACCCAAGAATAGAAATCGCGAGTCTACCGGTTGGCCATTTTTTGGGCCATATAGAGAATCAACTTGCGATCTCCTTCTTCCACTTTGCCCAGCAAGCGGCGAAGCTTGTTGAGAAAGCGCGCTTCCTTGCCGGCGCTGCCCCACACGATATCGTCCGAAGACTTGCGCTTGGGGAGATTCGGCAATTGCGGCGGCTCCTCACCGTCGTAAAAGAGTTGATAGAGTGGGCTCTCGAGCGCGCGCGCCAGCTTCTCCAGCGTTTCGATGGCCGGAACAGTATGGCCATTTTCCACGCGGGAAATATAACAGCGAAGCAAACCGGTACGTTTCTCGATGTCGCCCTGGGAGAGTTTCTTTTCTTCGCGCATGGCGCGAAGACGGTCACCAATAATCATGCAGGTATTATTCCATGTAGGTATCAACTAAGCAAGAGAAAGTTGCAGCCCGGAAAGTGAAACAGTTGTAGCACCCGAGGTTCCCGGACAGCAACCCGGGTAAGATATCCGAAACCCAATTGCCATGCCACGCGTCCCAAAACTAGAGGTTCCTGAGGATACCCCCCGGGTTTCTCCCCGGGAGCGTGCCACCAAGGCCTCTGCCGCCGCCGATGACCGGGAGCTCGTCCAGCGGGCGAAGCGGGATGAAAAGGAGGCGTTCGAACAGCTGGTGATCCGGCATCAGCACAGGGTTTTCGCGGTGGCGGGCGGCATTCTTCGCCGGCGGGAAGACGTCGAGGACATCGCCCAGCAAGTATTCGTGAAAGCGTACTTTGCGCTGAAGCGGTTCGACGAGCGGGCAGCCTTCAGCACGTGGCTCTATAAAATAACCCTAAATGAGTGCTGGGACCTCCTGAGGAAAAAGAAAGTGAGACCGCTGGTCTATGAATCGGAGCTAAGTGATGACCAGTCAAGGCAATACGCGGTCGCGGGAGAGAGTGGCCGCGCGACTCCGGACATCAGCGAGAGGCTGGAAGCACGGCAGCGCGTCGATAGGCTGCTGGAGGACTTGGAAGATCGTGATCGGTTGATGTTGATTCTAAAAGAGGTGGAAGGTTTTGCGGTAGAGGAGATTGCGGAGATCCTGAACCTGAACGCTAACACGGTGAAAGTACGGTTATTCCGCGCCCGGCGCCGGATTGTCAATCTGGCCCGCAAACGCGATGGTTGAGTGACGAGGAGATGAACATGTTTAGAGTGCTAAAGCGGCAACGACTCGAATGCAGTGAGCTTTGGGAAGTACTTGAAAATGCGGACCGCGCCAAGCCTTGGCAGTCGGTTCTGGCCGAGGCTACGCCGGAACAGCGGGCCCACGCCGCTATTTGTGGCGAATGCCACCGGCGACTCGAGGAATTGGCCGCCACTCGCGACCTCCTGAGTGCCGTACCGTCCCAAACTGATATATCACGTCCGTGGTTCGCCTCCCGTGTCATGTCCGCGGTAGCGGCCCGGGAAGCGGAATTGAGCCGAGCTCTAAGCGCCTGGGCGGTTGTACCTAAATTGGCTTCGCGCCTGGCTTGGGCCACCGCCTTAGCCATTCTCATGGTGGTCACCCTGATATATCAGAAACCAACAGTCCCCCCGTCACCGGGTGAGCCCTCTCCTGAATCCCTGTTTGACAATGGGCCGTCTCAGGCGAGCCACGACGATCTTCTAATAAGCATGGTGGAGAAGGAATAATGAACGATACCTCTGCGAACCGAAAAGCCGCTTTGTGGGTCGGGGCGGTGTTCGTTCTGGGAGCAGCCCTAGGTGGCGTACTCGGCTACCTCACAGCCCATCACTCGGCTTCTGCGGCTAGTCAGTCCCTTTCCGAGCCGGAGCGGCGAGCCCGCAGGATCGAGCAGATGACGCGCGAGCTATCCTTGACCCCGGCGCAAAGCCAGCAGCTCGATGCCATTCTGAAGGAGCGGCATGCGGAATCGAAGGCGATTCACGACCAGACCGACGCCCAGATCGAGCAGGTGCGACATAAAGGGCGCGACCAGATTCGTGCGATTCTCACTCCGGAACAGAAGCCGAAATTCGAAGAATTCCTAAAGCGTCTGGACGAAGAGCGGAAACATAACCCCGCTGCTCAACGTTCGCGTTAAGATCCACAAAGCTCCTCACGTTTTCGACGCAGAGTTTGGATTTTGCGACGCTCCGCTCGGTCACGGCGAAGAGATCTACAAAGCTCCGGCCTCCCCGCAAAATGGTCAGACCTTTACGATCAGTTTTCCGATGTTTTCGCCGTTGAACAGCATATTGATGGCTTCGGGCACTTTTTCGAGGCCTTCGACCAGCGTTTGACGGTCTTTCAACTTGCCCATCATCTTCCATTTGCCTAGTTCCATGGCGGCGTCTGTAAATCGCGAGGCGTAGTCGATCACGAGGAATCCTTGTACTTTCAGGCGCTTGACGATTACAAGACCCAGGTTTGCGCTCATAAGTCTCACGTCTTCGGTGTTGTACGCGGAAATCAGGCCGCAGACGACCACCCGGCCATGCAGATTCATGCGGCTAAGGACTTCGTGCATGACTTCGCCGCCCACGTTTTCGTAATTGATGTCGATGCCCTTGGGAGTTGCGGCGGCGAGTTCTTCCTTCCAATCGGGGTGCTTGTAGTTGACGGCCGCATCGAAACCCATCTCTCCGGTCAGCCACGCACATTTCTCGTCGCTTCCTACAATGCCCACAACCCGGCAGCCGTGAATCTTGCCGATTTGGCCGGCGACGCTTCCCGTGGCTCCCGCGGCGGCGGAAACTACCAGGGTTTCGCCTTTTTGCGGCTTGGCGATTTCCGTCATCCCGAAATAGGCTGTCAAGCCGGTCATTCCCAGCACTCCCAAAAACATCGTGTCGGAAACAAAGGGAATGGAAGGCACCTTTTGGAAGGGAAGTTTCGATTGGGCGTCAATTACGACGTAATCCTGCAGGCCAGTGAGACCTACGATCTTGTCGCCTTTCTTGAATTGCGGATGGCGGGATTCGATCACTTCCGCGAGACCCGCTCCCCGCATCACCTCGCCGATCGGGACGGCAGGCATATAGGTGTCCCGCGCCATCCAACCGCGCATTGTGGGGTCCATGGAGAGATAACGGACCCGGGCCAGCGCCTGGCCCTCGCCGATGGAGGGAATCGGCGATTCATCGAGTTGCAAGTCCCCGGGGGCCAGCAAGCCCTTGGGTCGCGATCGCAGGATCAGTTGACGGTTGACGTCGCTCATAATTGTTTCCGTTTTTGCCAAGCCCTTTGGTTTGAGATTCCTCGCGCATCCTCGGCACCGGAACCTTCTCGGGTTCCGCCGGGACGCAAAATGCGCGCCTCGTCGGATGCCCTCAGGATGACACCTTTCGGATGAAGGCAACTCCTAGAAAGGAATATCCTCATCGGAAATTTCGGGGCCGCCGCCTGAGGATTGGCCTCCTCCGAAATCGTCGGCGGGAGCGGCGTGGCTTTCCATTTCGTCTCCGCCGCCTCGGGCAACGCCACTGCCCATTCCGCCACCTCCGGCTGCCGCGGCGGCGCCTTCAGCGCGGCCGCCCAACATGCGGAAATTATTGGCGACAATCTCGAAGCTGGTGCGCTTCTGGCCTTCCTTGTCCTGCCACTCGCGGGACTGAATGCGCCCCTCGATAAAGACCAGCGAACCTTTCTTGAGATACTGCTGCGCGATTTCGGCTTGCTTGCCCCAGACGACAATTTTGTGCCATTCGGTGCGCTTTTGCCGTTCGCCATTGCGGTCTTTGTAGGATTCGTCGGTGGCGACGGAGAAATTGGCGACCGCCTGGCCGCCGCTGGTATAGCGCGTCTCCGGATCGCGGCCGAGCCGGCCAACGAGAATGACTTTGTTAACGGACATGGTGAGCTTCCTTTTGCTGCGCGTGTAGGAAGGGAAGAGGGCTCCCTCCTCGCTGCGCTCGTTCGGGATGGCGATCCTTGCCAGATCGCCACCTGCGGCGGTGACTGTAACAGAAAGAAAGTGAGGAGGCAAAATGAAGTGACTGGTGAATGGCGACTTGTGACTGGTAACAGAGAGAGACCCTCCCGCCGGGTCGAATCTCCCCAAGCGGTCCGGGGCAAGGCGGCTCTTGATGGGGGGAGGGGGGTGTACCCCCCCTCGCTGGGGCGAGAAGAGTCGGGCAACAATATAAAGAGAAAAGGGATAGAGGGCGTTTTCCGTGGGAAAACAACGGGGCTCCAGCGGGACTCCAACGGGACGACCCGCCTCCGCAGGCACCACCTGCTACTGCAGGCAAGCTCGAGGAAGTGGGAAAGCCCCTCGTACAAATCGCTCGGGGTAAAAGTGCGGAAGTGATTGAAAATAAGGGGCAGATTCTTTGGGGTATACCCACCCCCCATGCTTTTTGCAAAGAGTGCGGAACAATATGATTGCAAAGAAGTTGTCGAATGCTCACTTGCAAAAGAGTGTGTAAGAGATTGAAAAGAAAGGGGGAAGAAAAAGGCGTTTTCTGAGCTGGGGTTAATTAGTTTGCAAACAGCCTGTCTGGTCTGGGAGGCGTAGGGGCGAATGCCCTGCGCGGAGAACGGCCAAAACATGAGTCAAAATAGCATAGACTCTTGTTATTGTCAAGGTCAATTACAGCATGAGTACCGTTCGAATGAGATGAGACGCCGTAAATGAGGAGACGGAAAGGGTTTAGGGTGACAGCCGGGAGTTGTGGTTGCGGTTGGTGGGAGAGCGGTTGAGGCGCGTGGGGAATGTTTAGTGGGTAGTGAAAGGGAAGAAAAGAAGGAGTAATCGAGAGTCGCCAAAGTTAAGTGAAGTAAAGAGCGCCCAACCCTTTGCAAAAACCACAGGCGCAAAGGGTTGGGCCAGCCAAGAGCGTTTCCAGATTTAAGGCGCGGCCACCAGCGATCGCGCAAGGGACGATCACGGGCATTGTTTGTCTGCGCCCCGATCCATCCGCGAGCGTGAAAAACGTCAGTTCACTGTCTGCGTCAATATCGCCGAGGTGCTAGCGAGGTCGTTCGCGCTGCCTACGTACGCTGCAGTGATGGAGTGCGTCCCATGAGTCAACGGTATGCTGAATAATGCCGTCCCACCGCTCAGCGACAGCGTCTGCAACACCGTTGTTCCGTCCTTTAATGTTACCGAGCCCGTGGGGGTACCGCTCCCCGGCGCAATCGCGGCCACGGTGACCGTGAACGGTACCGGAAAACCGGCCGTCGATGGATTCATTGAAGATTTCAACGTCGTGGAAGTGGCCGCCTTATTGACCGTCTGAGTCAGAGCGGTGGAGGTGCTGGCGTTGAAATCCAGGTTGCTATTGTACGTGGCCGTGATGGAATGAGTGCCCGCTGTTAAGGCTGAGGTGGCGAACGTGGCCTTTCCACTAACGAGAGCGACGGAGCTTAATACGGTCAACCCATTCTTGAACGTGACGGTGCCAGTGGGCGTACCGCTTCCGGGCGGGACAGCAGCCACGGTGGCGGTGAACGCCACGGATTGGCCAAACACCGACGGATTGTGCGAGGAGGTCACAGAAGTCGAACTCGCCGCTTTGTTTACGGTGTGTGAGAGAGGCGGCGAAGTGCTTGTGCCATAGGTGGCATTGCCGGAGTAGCCGACGGTGATGGAGTGCACACCAGGCACCAGCGCAGAAGCGAGAAGCGTAGCTTTGCCGGAACTGATAATGCCGGAGCCGAGGACGGTGGCGCCGTCCTTGAACGTAACCGTGCCGGTAATCGTGCCGGGCGTCGCGGAAGTCACCGTGGCGGTGAAGGTTACCGCCTGACCGAAAACGGAAGGGTTCACCGATGCGGCCAGCGATGTGGAAGTGGCGGCGAGCACCTGGTGGGCGAGCGCAGGCGAAGTGGACGAGTTATCGAAAGTATCGCCGCTGTAATGCGCCGTCAGGGAGTGCGAACCAACCGCGAGTGAAGACGTCGTGAACGATGCCGTCCCGCTGTAGGGGAGGAAGACAGTTCCGAGGATGGTGGCGCCATCGAAAAAGGTCACAGATCCTGAGGCGGTGTTGGGCGTAACAGTGGCAATGAGAGTCAGTGAAGTGCCGAAAATGGAGGGATTCGGGAAGGGGGGCGGCAGAGCCAGGCTGACGGTTGTATTGGCCTTGATAATGCCGGCGCCCGAGAGGGCCACGTTTTGCGGGCTGTTCGGAGCGTTCAGGTGGTTGTCCGTGAACGTGAACACAGCTGTCCGCGTGCCACCCGCCAATGGACCAAATATAAGCGTATACCGGCAGAAGTTTCCAGGTTGAATGGTCGCAGGCAGCGTGGCGCACGCGCTCGGCGGAGTAAATTTAAAGTCTCCGGCGTCTGGGCCAGAAATGGCCACGTTCGTGAGTTTGAGTGCGGCGGTCCCATTGTTGGAAATTGTAAGGTCTTGTGAAGAGCTGCTTCCCATGCCTTCGCTCCCGAAATCCAGACTGAGGGCCGAAAGTTCGGCAGAAGGGGTGGGGCCCTGGTTAGCTTCAAAAGCTCCTATATCAAATTTCACGCCTTGCGGGCGAGGAACGCCGCGCTGGTCTGTCGTGAAGGTTGTGGCAAGGCCCTTATCAATGGCCGGGCTGCCAGGCAGCAAGGCGAGCGTCTGCGTGGGGCCTCCATTGTTCTGGAGCGGGCCAAGGAGCGGATCGAGCGGTGTGGCAGAGGTACCCGTTAGCGTGGTGGCAGCGGTGAAGCCCGTGTTGCCGCTACCAGCTCCAGTGACGCCAATGAGGTTGCCCCCACCGTCCGTGAAAGAGCCTGCGGGGTTGTTTGCGTCCGGCCCAGTAGTGGATGCGCTGTTCTTGGCAGCAATAGTGTCCACGAAGGTCACAGAAGTCCCGCTCGTTCCCGGCCAGAAGATCCCGCCGCCGTTGTCCGCGAAATTTCCCGTGATGGTGACCCCGGTGAGGTTCACCGCGCCAGTAAACTCGAAAGATGCGTCCAGACCACCGCCGTTGCTGCCACCACCATTGTTAAGCGAAGTGTTGTTGGTAATCGTAGAGTTGGTGATAGAAGAGGTGCCAGTCGTCCGCAGCTCGATGCCGCCACCGTTTCCAACCGCAGTATTGCTTGCGATCGTGCTGTTCTGGACAGTGAGCGTCCCGAAGGCAAAAATACCACCCCCGGTAGCCCCGCCGCTATTGCCATTGATCTCCGTGAAGGCAATCGAGGTCGTAGGTCCGCAGACGAACATTGCGCCACCGAAGCCGTTGGACCCGGTAGCGGTGTTATTGAGAAATGAGCTAGATGTGATTGTCAAAGTCCCCGGGCAACCGGAAGCGCCAAAGCCACCCCCTTCCCCTATGGCGGAATTGTTTTGGACCACGCTGTCCGTAATGTTGACGCTGCCGTCGCCGTTATTGAAGATGCCGCCACCAGCCCCGCCGGACCCGGTCGCGCTCAAGGTCCTATTGTCGCTGACCAGAGTTCCCCGCATGGTCAGACTTGCACTCTGCAAAAACACAGAGACCAGGATGGAGTCGAGGAAAATACCTCCCCCCTTGTTTAGAGCAGTATTGCCACTGATCACGCTGCCAGAGTTAATCGCGATGATGCCGGAGCCGTCGCTCTCGATCCCCCCGCCGGAATCGCCCGCATGGTTGTTGCTGACGGTGCTGTTGTTGATGGTCAGAGTCCAAATCGAATTGACGATGTTTTCCATCGCAATGCCGCCCCCATCCCCAGTGGCCTCATTGCCGGTTACGATCATGTCGGTTAGCGTCACGCTGGCAACGCTCTTGGCCCGGATGGCGCCACCACTGCCCGGGGCGCTATCGCCCGGCTGCGCCAAGCCATTGGTGATGGTAAAGCCGCGCATCGTCACCGTGAATGCAGGGGAAGTGGAGGCAGCGGGATTGATGTCAAAGACGCGGTCCAGCTTGTTGCCATCCACCACGACCAGGCCACCGCTGGTATTTACAATTGTGAGGTCGCCGCCGTTCGGCAAGATGACGAAGGCGCCCGTAGCGTTGAAGCCGGTGTTGGCCCCGGGAAGCGAGATTTTGTAGACGCCCGGGACCGTAAGATTGATGGTGCTGCCTCCGCTTATCGAATTGGCTGCCTGGATGGCGGAACGCAGCGTAACTACACCTGCGGGCGGATTGAGGATATCGGCGGTGCTGTTTACATTGAAAGTGTTGGCTAGCGCCGCTTGCGCCAGCATCAGCGTCAACACTACCGGAGTGAAGTGACGAACAAAGAGATTGCGAGCGTGGGATGCCCTGGGCAGGAAGAGCATGGTGACTCCTTTTTGGAAAGGTGGGGACGCCGGCTATCATACAGTTCGTATTTTTTATCTTCAAGGCGATGGGGCTTTTCTTCGAGGACGGAATGACCGCAGTTCTAAGGACGGGCATGGGCTGTTCTTCTGTTGTCGGGAATCAGCAGCCACGCTGCCGCGGCGCTTGCCACGGACAAACCAGCGCAAATCATCACAATGAGACGGAATCCAAATACAAATGCTTCTCGAACCGATTCCCGGATTGCGGCTCCCGTACTTGCGCTGAGACCAGCCGGCAATTGCATGCCGGCGAGTTTAATCTCGTTCGCATGAATCTTGTGGAGTGTGCCGGGAGGGAGCGAGAAGCCCGCGAGCTTGGAATCCAGGCGAGCACTAAAAGCGTCCACCATCACGATGCCAAGGACGGCAATCGCAAGGACGCCAGCGACACGAGCTACTGCGTTGTTGATTCCGGAAGCCGCGCCGATCCGGTCCTGCTCTACCGAATTCATAACGACGGTAGTAAGAGGGGCCACGGTGACCGACATCCCAAACCCAAGAACAACAACTGCGAAGAAGAACGCCTTCCAGTAGCTAGTTCCGACGGAGGGCACGGCAAACAGAACGAACCCCGACGCCGCAATGAGCGGGCCGATGATCAACGGAACTCTTGGGCCATAGCGCGCGACGAGTCCGCCGGACCAACGAGAAAGAAGGAAGATCAACAAAATCAAAGGCAGGGTGGCCGCACCGGCCGCGGTTGCCGAGTATGCCTGGACCTGGATCAGATTCAGCGGAAACAAGAAAAAAAAGATTCCCATCGCGGCATAGAGGAAAAGAGTGAGCAAGTTGGCGCCACTGAAGCTGCGCGAGGCAAACAGCGCGAGCGGAACCATCGGCCAGGTTCCCCAAACTTCGACGAATACGAACAGAACAAGGCAGCTGAAGCCCACGATCAGACTCCCAAAGACGAGAGGATGCCTCCAACCGAGGTTGATAGATTCGATGAATCCGTTAACCACGCCGCCTAGGCCGAGGGTGACGACCAAGGCTCCTAACCAATCCACGCGCGCTGCGGCGGCGCTGCGGCTCTCCGGAATACGCCAAAGCGAAATGGATACAACTGCTGCCGCGAGCGGGACGTTGATGAAGAATGCCCAGCGCCAGGACGCATGCTCAACGAGCCAGCCGCCAAGAACGGGCCCAATAGCAGCGGTGATAGCCGTGAACCCAGACCAAGTCCCGATGGCCTGTCCCCGGCTTGCCTCATCGAAAGATGAACTAATGATCGCAAGGCTGCCGGGCACGAGAAGTGCGGCTCCTATACCCTGAACGCTCCTTGCGATGATCAATTGATGAAGGTTCGAGGCAGCTCCGCAACAGACGGAGCTGACGGCGAAAACTATCACGCCCACCACAAATATCAGGCGACGGCCAAAGAGGTCGCCGAGCGAGCCACCGACCAGAATCAACGCTCCCAGGAACAGTCCGTAGGCTTCGACTACCCATTGCACGTCGACTAGCGTCGCACGAAAGCTGGCTTGAAGCGCGGGCAGAGCAACATTGACGACGGTGCTATCGATGAAAGCCATGCTGGAACCGAGAATCGTCGCGGCGAGTATCCAGAGTCTCGCTCGCTGAGCACACGGAGCTCGGGCAGTTCCCGAGCGGATGACGGCTTCGTCGCAAGGTGGCCTCATGGTTGCTACCGCATTCTATCTTGCAGAGTTGACAAGAGGAGACGGGCAGAGTAGATTTATGGGTGTAACCAGTAAAATGACTTATGCTGGTGACGGGAAATAGTTCAATGAAACCAGTCATTCACAATTGGATAGCGGGGGACGTCGTCGGAGGCAACTCCGCGCTGAACCTCGTGAACACGGTGTCGGGATGGGGTTACGACCCGGAAGACTGGGTGCCCGATATGGCGAGCTTTCTTGTTTGGGCTCGACTGAGTGGTTTGCTCGATGAGGGAGAGAAAAAACAGGTGGCGCGCCTGATCGAAGGTTCACCCGCTGCCGACGAGCGCGTCCTCGCTTCGGTAAAAGAGTTGCGTTTCACGTTATGGAGTCTCATAGGCTGTCTCCAGCATCGAAAGCCTGCCAAACCTAGCGATCTTTCCGTCATCAACAAATGGGCGCGCCGATTGGCCCTATCCGAGCAAGTCGTCGTCGAACGCAACAAAATCGAGGTTGCCATCAACCCGGATATTTCCGTGCTGGAGCTTATCGGCCTGCGAGTGACCGCGGCGGCGTTGGCGCTGCTGAAAAACCCTCCGGCGGGGCGAATCAAGACGTGTCCCGGCGAGAATTGCGGCTGGAAGTTTGTGGACCGGTCAAAGAACAGGTCGCGACGATGGTGCGACATGGCGGTCTGCGGAAATCTGGTGAAAGCCAGGGAGTATCGCGCACGAAAAGGTTGAGTTCAGGGGCTGAAGCCCGTTTCTTTCGGAATCGGTACGTGGGAGCTGAAGCTCCCACCTCCTGAGAGGCACGCCAGGTATTTTCAGAACGAGGTGAAGGAGCCAAGCGTTATGGGCAGGGCAATCGGTTATGCAGGAATTCCCACGAGTCTTGGGTCGTACAGCCCGGGACAAGAAAAAGCTCCGCAAGCCTTCCGGGAGGTGGGCTTTCCGGAAATGCTTCGGAAGGCGGGTCTGACGGTGGTGGATTGCGGCGATCTTGCTGTGCGGCGCTGGCGTCCAGACAAGAAGAATCTGCTCGCGCAGCACTGGGAAGCCGTCGTTGTGTGCGTTCAGGAGACGGAAGCGCATCTGTCGGAAGCCGTGGGGCAGGGGCATGTACCTGTTGTAATCGGGGGAAATTGCACGATCGAGCTGGGTGTGGTGGCCGCAAACTTGAGAAAGTACGAAAACCTGGGCCTGATTTACCTGGATTTGCATGCGGACATGAATACGCCCGCGTCCACCACGGATGGAGCGCTCGACTGGATGGGGATGGCGCATATGCTGGGTTTGAAGGGAGCTATACCCCAACTCGCAGGCTGTGGGCCGAGGTATCCATTGCTTTCACCGGCGCAAGTTCATCTGGTGGGATTCGACCCAGATCGAGCAACGGAGTGGGAGCGCGATGCCATCCGGGATCGCGCGATCGCTGTGGCGACAGCTGAAGATGTTGGCCGGTCACCGGTCACATGTGCAGAGGCGGTCGTTTCCAAGTGGGCCGCGCAATTTGAGCGATTCCTCGTTCACTTTGACGCCGATGTGATCGATTACAACGATCTTCCACTAGCGGAAAACTACTCGAAAAACAAGGGAATCTCGTATAGCCACGGGCTGGAGTTGCTGGAAATTTGGGTTAAAAGCCCGAAGTTCGGCGGATTGACGTTGACGGAGATTAATCCAGACCACGGCGCCGAAGACGGCTCAACCATTCAAAGCTTCGCGCAAGACCTGTCGAGGTTGCTTGGCGTCGGGTGTGGCGACAGCAAAGAAGAGCAGATGACGCAGAGACGCCTGCGGCAGGCAGGGTGAGAGCGCATAGAGGCGCGGCGAGGAGTGGGCACAATGTATTGTGCCCCTACGGGAAACAAAGATCGGAAACAGTCAACGAGCAAAAGAAAGAACCGGTCTGAAGACCGGCCACTACAACGGCAAGACCTAAGGAAATTCATTTTTTCGAGGCGGCGATGCGCAATCGGCGGTAATCGAGTTCCCAGTGATCGCCCTTCCACAATTCCGGCCGCGACTGGCGTTCCACTTCGCGTGTCCACGCCTCCATACGATCGGGGCCGACGGAATCAGAGAACGCAGAGGCAAACATGTGGATCCAGTTCTCGAGACCTTTTTCTCCTTCCTCGAGTTTTGTCGGCCGCGCAAACAGCGCCGCGTGGCGCACTTCGAGGCCGTGCGTTTCCAGCAGACCCGCATACTCGGCGATGCCGGGGTAGTACCAAGTGGCTGCTATCACGGGTTGGGTGATGCCCATGGCTTGACAGGCGCGTTCCATGCCATCGACGAGGCGCTGAATATTTCCTTTGCCGCCGAACTCCGCAACGAAGCGCCCGCCCGGCCTCAGGGCTTTTTCCACGCCAGCGATGACGCGTTCCGGTTCGCGAATCCAATGGAGGACGGCG
>Ga0207133_1039_pt1 | contig 12782 bp, 14 predicted proteins | sample Alteio_BWMinHeat_11_FD_153537 | JGI IMG/M metagenome (GOLD analysis project Ga0207133, IMG submission 153537) | Enriched cells from forest soil in Barre Woods Harvard Forest LTER site, Petersham, Massachusetts, United States -... | ecosystem: Environmental > Terrestrial > Soil > Temperate forest >... | reverse complement strand
TGAACCTGCTGCTGGGAAAGGAAAATCCGCATGAAGACGCCGCCGGAAGAATTTGATCTGGTGATTCTCGGTGGCGGCACGGGCTCGACCATCGCTGCGTGGACGTTTGCTGGCGAAGGCAAGCGCGTCGCAGTCGTCGATCGCAAATATATTGGCGGCTCTTGCCCTAATATTGCGTGCCTTCCGAGCAAGAACATTATCCATACTGCGAAAGTTGTGGACTACTTTCGCCGAAGCAAGGAGTTTGGCATTGCTCACGATGGCTTCACGATTGAGATGTCCGGCGTCCGAGACCGCAAGCGCAAGATGGTCGTCGGCCTGAACGAGATGTATATGGAAAATTACCGGAAGACGGGCGCCGAGTTCATTTTGGCCGCCGGGCGGTTCGTTGCTCCGAGAATTGTGGAGGCCGCTCTCCCCGACGGGAGCACTCGTCAACTCCGCGGTACTAATGTGATCGTCAGCACCGGCACCCGGGCCACATTGGAAGCAATTCCTGGTCTTGCTGAAGCGCAGCCGCTCACGCACATCGAGGCGCTCGAATTAGACCAAGTCCCCGAACATCTGCTCGTTATCGGCGGCGGCTACGTGGGAGTAGAGCTTTCCCAGGCCATGCGGCGCTTCGGCGGCAAGGTGACTGTGATTGATCGCAATGGGCGATTGATGTCCAAGGAAGACCCGGACGTATGCGAGGCTCTTCGCAGCCTCCTCGCAGATGAAGGCATCGACATTCTCCTGAATGCACGGATCAAGCAAGTGTCGGGCAAATCTGGCAACTCTGTGAGTATCGGCGTCGAGCAGAATGGAATTGAGAAAGTCCTAAAGGGCAGTCATGTATTGGTCGCCACAGGCCGCCATCCGAATACCGAAGGACTCGGCCTGGAACTGACCGGGGTTGAGCTTACCGACCGGGGATACATCAAGGTCAACGAGCGGCTCCAGACCACCGCGCCCGGCGTCTGGGCGATCGGCGAGGTCGCAGGCAGCCCGCAGTTCACGCACATCAGCATCGACGATTTCCGCGTGGTCCATGCCAATTTAACCGGCGGCAACCGCGTGACCACGGGCAGGCAAGTCCCATATTGTCTGTTTACCGACCCCGAACTTGCTCGCATCGGCGCGAGTGAAACAGAAGCGGAGGCTAAAGGGATAGCGTATCGCCTGTTTAAGGTCCCCATGGAAACCAACCTGCGTGCACGCACGCTTTCGGAAACCCGCGGGTTCGTGAAGGCCCTCGTCGAGGCTGATAGCGATCGCATCCTCGGGTTCACGGCCTTCGGTGTCGGTGCGGGGGAGACCCTGGCCGCCGTCCAGATTGCGATGATCGCAGGGCTGCCCTACACCGCGCTGCGCGATGCGGTCCTCACTCACCCAACACTGGTCGAAGGCCTCATAACTTTGTTCTCCTCCGCGGCGTCAGCGCACAACGTTGCCGAGACGAGACGAGCCCAGATCTCCGCAGCATGAGGTGAATTGCAACAGCAATGAGAAAAATAGGAACTCGGGATCTGCTCGTTGCGCAACATGTTTTGACTCGCAGGTTCAGCGTTGGCCAGGCTTGCGCGGAGCAATGTACCGGCTCGCTCCGAAACGGGTATAGAGAGCAATTGTCTGGAATCAGCCGCAGCAGCCAGACTACTTCTTTTTTGAATCGGCTATCGCCGGGCGGCTCAATTGTTTGTCAAATTGCTCCTGCTCTGAGGGTGAGCAGATCATCTCCCGAAGATCGAAATCGGCTGGTTGCAACCGCAGAGGGAATTTATTGAGGGCATTCCAGGGTTTCGTATACATCTTCGGATCGATGATCGTTAGCGTGAGCTCCAGGATGTCGTGGTTCACGCGGTGGAAGCGCTCTTCCACCCGCAAGTCGCTGCTATGCGGACGCCCCGCATTATCGATCCAGGTTCTTTCATCGAGCCCGGTCGTCTCGACGACAAACGTGCTATCGTCCTCCCACTTGCCGATCGAATAGCCGTACCATCGTGGCTCCGAAATGTCCTCGGAGGGAAATCCTCGCCCGTCCATCCAGATGCTGCGAAATGTCCGATCGTTTTGATAAGAGATCAGCACCTGCTTTTCGGTCTGCAGGATTTGTATCGCTCTAAGGTTGAAAAGTTCTACGCGCGGAAACCCGATTGGATCGCAGATATCAAACGGATCGTTATTGAGCGCGATGGGAACCTCTGTGGTTCCAAATCCCGGCTTGTGAGATTTCCATGTCTTTTCTCCCAGAGGGGTAAAGGGCAACTGATGCTCGGGTTTATTGTCTGACGGGTATTCCAAGGCGCCGTATTGTTGGACCCCGGCCCGCCACCCTGCGGCCGGTTCCCAAATTCCAGACAGGTCATGGCGAGGAGCTGGCGCCGACTTCTGATCTTTCGCCGGCGCGGGCACTTCCTTGTACCAGCCGTCGACATGCTTCTCCTCGTTTTGGGCCACCGGCGGAGCATTTGGACCGGGCGCGGGAAGCGGCGTTCGCGGAGCATTTTGAGTGCGCGCCGGAAGTGAAAACATCGATGCTGCAAGTACAACTGCCGGGATCACGAAGCGGTTCAACATGTCGGAAATCCTTTGCGTCGTATAAATCTCAGCTCTGGATTCATACAAAGCGTCGCTTGAATACGCACGGCCCTTCGGGTCGAGGGGCTGCTCAGTCTACCCGCGTAACAACGTCCCGTTGGCCAGCATGACTCGCTGGATCCGCCCGACCGGCGCGCCGTTGTCGGGCGTTATGATGAAAACCGTGACCTCATCCCCTGGCTTGAACGTCTTCTTGTTTATGCCAAAGTTGATGAGGCTCGAGGGAGCGTTCCACTCAACAATCCAATTCACTACCGTTCCATGGTCATCTTTTACATCAACCTTCAGCAAGGTATGGGGACTGAGCCAATCCCATTCCGTCACGGTTCCCTTCAAAGTGAGTGGTTTAGCATGACCGTATGACGCGTTCCCGTGGTGTGCGACCGCCGGAACGGAAACCGCCAAAAGACCAACCATCAAGAGGAAACTCAACCCGACCCCATTTTTCATGTCTTCCTCCAGATTCTGCCCGAACGGTAGGACCATCCTACTGGCTTGCCGGAATATACGCTTTGGCTGTCTCCTCGGTCAATTCGTTCGTTTTTGTTCAGGTCTCTGGCCCGCGCCCTTGAACTTGCCGTACAGGCCAAACATCATTACTCCACTCGAACGCCTCAATAGCTGTATCATGCACTGAGCCTGTCAGGCAGATTATTGTGAGGAGTGCCATGTCCAAACGCCTAATCACATTCTTCATTTGTGGTTTCCTTCCATTCTCTGTCACGCTCGCCGGTCAGCAAGGAAGCACTTCCAAGTCGGACAGCAATTCCAAAGCCGCGGACAAAAATAGCGCAGCCTACTCCCCCAGTGCCGCGGCTAAAGCGCAGTTTATGCGCGAGAGTGGTTATAGAAATGGCCGGCCGGGATACGTAGTCGCTTATAGGAAGCCGCTCGCTTGCGGTGGGGCCGACGATATAAGCAATTTGCAGTGGCTAACGGTCGCCGAGGCCAAGGCCAAAGAGAAGGTCGAGCGCAAAGGCTGCAAGTGAGAACGCGCCCCGCATCTTAGCGATTTCCCTTCCGAGTTATGGAGGTTGACGCCGAGCTACTCTGCCGCCTTGGCTGCCAACGTTTCCACAACGGTTATGTTCGCGAGCAGTTCCTGCGGCAGGCCATGCCGCTCCTTTAAGTATTCTGGGCTGTTATACGATACCCACACTTTTCCTCCTCTGTCTTCCCAAACCAGAATCTTCAAAGGCAGATCGATGGCAACGCTCGGAGCGGCCAGCATGAGAGGCGTTCCGGCTTTGGGGCTGCCGAAGATTAGGAGCTTAGTGGGAGGCATTTTCGTTCCTGCCTTTTCCGCTTCTCCGCTGTGGTCCACGAGCGCAAACAGGGTGACTCCTTTGGCTTGCAAGATATTCTTCAGCTTGTCCACGGTCTGATCGACAGAATGATTGCTGGACCTGTCGATGATTCCTTTGTCTGTAGTCGGTGCCATATATCTCTCCTCGCTGTTTTTGGAACGAATAATCAAGGTATCCCGGACAGAAGCCAAATAGATTGCCATCGCGAGCCCCACTAGTGCCAGGCCCACTCGCGCGAGAAAAAATAAGCTAAAATTGGAATTACCGAATGGACGCGTTTCGAATCGCGCTGGCCAACCTCCGCTTCCCGGCCACTCCCGAGGAATCGGTCATGTTGGCCCAACAAGCCATCGCGCAAGCCTCGATCGAGCGAGCCGGCCTCATCTGCTTTCCGGAATGCTTCATTCCCGGCTACCGGGCAAAAGGAAAGCCGGTGCCGCCGCCCGACCCTGTATTCCTTGAAGCCGCTTGGTCCGTCATTGCGACAGCAGCAGCGAAAGCAAGCATCGCGGTTGTGCTTGGCACCGAGCGCGTCGTCAACGGCGCCCTATTGTTGACCGCCTTGATCATCAATCGAGATGGAACAATCGCCGGTTTTCAAGACAAGGTCCAACTCGACCCTTCCGAAGAAGCCACCTATTCATTCGGTTCCGGGAGGCGGGTTTTCCAAACCGGTCCGCTGACATTTGGCATCGCGATCTGCCATGAGGGCTGGCGCTATCCGGAAACGGTCCGCTGGGCCGTGCGGCACGGAGCGCAGATCGTGTTCCACCCTCATTTCCACGAAGCCGAGCCCGGCAGTTACGTGCCATCGGCTTTCGCCGATCCTGCGAACTCATTCCATGAAAAAGCAATGTTGTGTCGCGCCGCGGAGAACACTTGCTATTTCGCCAGCGTGAACTGTGCCAGTGCTGGCTCGCCGACTACTTCGGCGGTGGTGCGGCCGGATGGCACGCTGCTCGCCCACCAGCCATACGGTAAAGAAGGATTGCTAATTGCTGACATCGACATCAGCGCGGCTACAGGCCTCCTCGCGGCCCGCTGCAAATCTGCGTAGAAGTTCCGCACCCGTCGGGAACAAACCTTAGCGATCGCGGTTCCTGAAGACGTCAAATCTGGTGATCGTGTACCCCAGCGCGGCTCCCAGGAAGACGTCGGAAGGAAAATGAGCCATATCGGGAACACGCGAGAAACTGATCAATGCCGCCACGCCGTAGGCCACCCACGGCACCCATTTGTGATCGCTGTAGCGCCGCGCCATAACCGTGGCGATCGAGAATGCCGCCGTAGCGTGGCCTGAAGGAAAACTGCTGCCCTTCCCCAAGACGGTCACGCCGCTCTGGAAGAAAGTGTCCCGAAAGTCGTGATCGGCAGGCACCGCGGAGGGCCGCAGCCGTCGGCTCACGTCCTTGATGACGACATTGGGAATCGCGCTGTCGATATATGCCTCGGCGGCTAGTATCGCCGTCTGTTGTGTATAGGAGTCATGCCTCAGCAGGCCGGTCAGGTAAACCGCGGCAGGAAAGCCTATGATCGCAATTTCAGTGTTTGTGGTGCTGAATATTTCCGAGGTTTCGTCGAAAGCGCTGTTGTTTCGGAAGTACGGCTGATCGTGCGGGTCTGTCGCAATCAGAGCCCCCGTAACGCCCGCGATTGCCAGCGTCGGCACCCAATGTCTGCCGCGGGCCAATTGCGTAGGGAAAAGCCATAGTTCTTTCTGGTCTCCCAAGACGCGCATCGGAAGGTGCTTCCAGGAAATATCGGTATCTTTTGTGGCGCCGCTTCCGTTGGTATTGCCTTGCGGAATGCCCGGATCAGCCGCCGGCATGTTCGGGCCAGCTTCCGGCGGGCTCGGATTAGCTTCCGGCAGGCTCGGATTAGCTTCCGGCGTGCTCGGATCGGCTGCCGGCGTGCTCAGGCCGGCTCTTGAAGCTGTGCTCTCTGCCACCGCGAACGAGGCGCCGCCATCCTGCGCGAGCGCAACCGCGATGGTTAACGGCCACACCAGAAGCGCAGCGATCAGGAAAGAAATAGATTGTTTGCCAAGCCAGTTGATTGCAGATAACGCGTAAGGTCGGTTCAAGTCATCCCTCATACATCGGATGACTCCTGCAAACCCAACGGCCACAAGATAATCCCGAAGATGTCACTGCGGGGTTCGATATCGCCAACTACCTCAGCTCACTCTTTCGTCAGCCGGGACCAGATGCAGGGGCGTTTCGCCCGCGAGCGCACGCCGGCAATTTGCCAGGGCACAACGTAGCGCGGCGTCGGAGGCAGTAGGAACCGACGCCGAATTGTGCGGCGAAGCGATGACGTTCGGAAGTTCCAGAAAGGGTCGATTCATCCGAAATTCACCGTGCCTGACCGGTTCAATCCACCATGCATCAATACAGGCTGTAAAGCGGGGCTTAGCCTTCAAATGCTCGTAAAGCGCAATTTCGTCGACGATTTCACCGCGCGCCAGATTGATCAGAATGGCGTCATCCTTCATCAACGATAGTTCCCGTTGCCCGATAACTCCCCTCGTTGCCCGCGTGAGCGGAGCGCTAATCACCAGGACGTCCGAAGTGGCCATCAGTTCGCCCAGACGATCCGGCTTGCCAATCCAATCGACCGCTTCGTCCGCCGCGCCGCGGCGGTTCATCGCGTGGATGCGCATCCCCACGCAGCGCGCCAGGCGCGCCGTCGCAATCCCGATTCCGCCGAAGCCAAAAATGCCGCAGATTTTCCCGGCGAGCATTTTATTCGGCGTGAACTGGTTGAACTGCCCCCGCGAAAGATTTTGATGCTCGGTGAGAAGCCGCTTTGCGGCGGCCAGCGCCATGGCCAGGGCGTGTTCGGCCATCGGCTCCGCATACGCTCCGGCATTGCTGCCCAGGGGTACCTGTAAGGGAAGCTCGTGGAGAGGAATGAAGTCGAGGCCGGCGCTTAAAAATTGGATCAGCCGCGTTTTTTGCAGGAGCGGTAATTCCTCGGATCGAAGTTCCTTGGCCGTGTTTCTCGCCAGCAAAACATCGGCGCATCTCAAAACGTCTTTCCGTTCGGCAGCTCCCAAGTCGGCCAGATACCGAATATCGGCGATCTTGCCAACCGCCTCGGAGATAATCGCCCGCTGTGCCTCTTTAACCTCGAATGTGACCGCCAGGATCATCGCTGCTTAGCTGTCGTTCCGTTGCGCCGCAACTTATTTAATCGGGACCAGGGCGGCGCCGGCGGGTCTCCACTTGCCATCCTCCTTGGCGAACATCCGCAATACGCGCACTTCAACCTCGCTGACTTTGCCGTCTGCGCTTTGCCGTTTAAGACGGGTGTGATCGGTGGCCAGCGCAAAATTCCCGTAGATGGCCATCAGCTTGAAATCGTCCGGATAAGGTCCCACTCCCGGCGAGGGATGCACGGCGCGCTGCGCCGCAATCATCTGCGCCTTGCTCTGCACCTGCCCTTCCGGCGATATCTCGAAAAATTGGTCGGTCCAGTATTGATTGCGAAATTCGATGCACTCCTTGTAGTCCTTGTGATAAGGGCCGGCGCCGGAACTGCACAACCACTGCTGGTCGGCGTCCCACAGCTCTTTTTCCAACGCGGCGCGGCCTGCAACGGAAACCTTTTTGGCCGGCACCTGACCCGGGGCCAGAGATGAACTCGCCAGCAGGATCGCCAGCGACAAGCCAAGAGCACCGAAGGGAATTTTCATACTAAACCTCCTTGAATCGCCGCTCCTCTTTACGTGCAAGAATCCGTTTCCGATGTCGCGTGAGGCACGGCTGCCGCCGCCCTGATCTCACGTCCCGGCGGCTCGGAACAAGAAGGCGGCGCAACCCTGTAGACTTTGTCATTCTGAGGCCGCCGTGGCGACCGAAGAATCTCTCTTGGTCGGTCAATGGCCGCCGCGCGTCTCCGTGGCCCTCATTTCGTCTGACTTCCCACCACTCGGTTGTATTCGGCCGTCTCGGCGGGCGAACAAATCATCTCCCTGACGTCGAAATCGTCGGGCAGCAGATGAAACGGGAATTTGTCCATGGCCACCCACGGTTTCGTATACATCTTCGGATCGTCAATGGTTACGGTGAGCTCCAGGTGATCGTGGTCCACGCGATGAAAGCGCTCCTCAATCCGAAGATCGCCGCTATGCGGACGCCCTGCCTTGTCCACCCAGGTCCGCTCATCGGTGCCAATCGTTTGCACCACCATCGTGGTGTCGTCCACCCATTTGCCGACCGAGTATCCGAACCAGCGCGGATCGGGATCTTTCGGGAATTCCCGTCCGTCGGTCCAGATTACGCGCCAGATCTTGTCGAATTCATAGAGCATCACAATTTTCTTCGGCGCCTGCAGAATCTGCGTCTCGCGGAGTTCGTAAAGGTCCTCTCGCGGCATCCCTTGAGGGTTGCAGAAGAAAACCGGATCGCCGATATCCGCGGGCAGCACTTCCCTGTTTCCGTTTCCTGGCTTCGTGCGGTTCAGCAGTTCCAGACCCAGAGGCGTATAAGGCGGATCGTGCTTGCCATCGGCGGGCATGGACTTCGAACCTGTTCCCTGAATTCCTTCGCTTGGCCCGTTGGCCGGTTCCCAGGTCCCGGAAATGTCATGAAGCGGAGCCGGTCCCGGCGTTTTGGCCGAACTGGCTACCGGACGGTCCCAGCCATCGGGAACGTGAGGCGCCGCTTGCTGCGCCGGCTGTTGTTTTGCCGGCGTGGTCTGTGGGTGTCCAAGCGGCGAGCCAAGAATCGAGAAAATGCACACCCCAAGTGCCGTACCCATCCAGTTCACCATGCGTTTCGACATATCGCCTCCTCGGCACGGGCATTCTCTGGCGATCGATACCAGGGCTCGATCGCTTCAGCGAGGGTTCGAATTCTCCTGCGAGGCTGCCTCCGTCTTGAAAGCGCCGGTCGCAGTCGCTGCCCGCGTCAGCCTATTCATGTTTGCCGGCTTGTCTTCCGGCAGCATCAGGCGTTTCGCGATCATCTCGTCTACTGCCTTTTCCACCGCCGCGGAATACGCCGTGAGAGACGCATAGCGTTCCTCGATCGAAAGCCGTGGATCGCCGGAATTCATGCGCTCGGCCTTCGTCTTCGCAAACGGTATGTATTGTCCCGCCCCCTCGCAGCCATCATTCGCCTGCGGTCCCGATCGCAGCGCCCAACCGGTATAGGTGGCCAGTGGCACGGTCACGTCAGCCAGGCGAACGCCCGCGACGTCGTTACCGTCGGCGTCGGTTTTCGGCACGTAGGTCCGATAGATCGGTCCATTCTTTGGGTTATTGAAGATCGGCGACGTCACCGCCGGCGGGTTGATGGCCATGACCCCGGTGCTATAGAAATCCGCGCCGTAGTTCAGCAAGTATCGCGTGGACATCAGCCCCGTATAAGTCACGCCTGGAATTTTCGGAAAGCCAGCTCCGCTTAGCGGCGGCACCAGTGTTCCGTCGGCCAAGCGTGGAATCGCGCTGGGAGGCGGCGCGATGCCCTTCATGGACCATTCGTCCATGGCCACAAACAACGCCCGCAGCACGGGCGCCGAATCCAGGGGATTCTGCAACTGCTGGCAAATCCCTTTCGCCGCCGCATTCCCCGTGCCGTGCTGCTCGCTGGAAATGAAGTAGTCGCGCGCCATGGGATGATCGGGAAGGTCCGCTGTGCCTGAGGGGTCGGTGGTGAAAAGAGACGCCGCCTTCACCCAGTATTCATTCGCGGAATAAACCTCCATGCCCAGCGGGCACGTTTTTGTCTTCGTGCATTTGTCGTAGCGGCCCGCCGTCTTGCCGGTGATCGGATCTTTCGTTCGCTGATTGGCGAAGGGAAACACCCCTTCGACGTAAAGCTGATCCTGGCGATTGCGTTCGGTGCGCGCCGGCTGGGAGAAACGATAGTTCATGTTGATTCCGTCCCCGGCGGCGATCCATTGCAGCATTCCGTCGAAGACGATCTTGCCATTCTCGTCCTCGTTGAATCCCAGAGTGCGGAAGTCGTTCAGCATGCGCCCCGGCTGCGAATTCGTGAACGTGTAAATCCGCGTCACGTCTCCCGCCAGCGGATTCCTGTTCCCGGCGCCGTCCTCGGTCGCGTAGCGCAGAAACGAATTGAAATCGCGGACCGCGGCAAAGCCAATTCCATTAACTGTAGGATCTTTCGCCGTGTAAGAGAATTCGTAAATATCGTTGGGGATAAAAGACGTGCCCGCGGGAAGCAGCCGGATGGCGTTGCCGCCATCCATATATTCCCAGCCGGAGGCCGGAATAATCTGCGGCGCGTCATCCAAGTGAACGCGATGCGTCAGCGTCGCCTTGCTCTGATCGAGCGTCGCCGCCGCGTAGTTCAGCGCGTAAGAAGCGCCTGGGTTTACGATGTATTCATACGCGGGCCCCGTGATCGACGAACCGTCGGCATTCTTCGCAATCGGCAGCGTGATCGTCAGGTTGAGATCGGAATTGTCCGTCCCCGCGCCGAAATCCCAGCCGCTCCACACCATCGTATAGCCCTGCGGCGCGAGGAACGAACCGGCCGGATCGTTCGCCGTCGCCGGGTCGTTCCCGCCTCTCGATCGATTGAAATTGCCAAACTGTTTGTTGCCGCGATTCGGAGGTTCGTAAAAAACTTTGTGATTGCCCTTGGTCAGGTCAGTCGGCTTCAGAATGTAGAAATCAAACGAGTACTCGACCTTGCCTCTCGCGTTGCGCGGCGCAAGGCTGATATCCACGATCGCATTATTGTGCCGGTCCGCGGGACCGATTTCGCCGAATCCCTTGCCGATGATTCGTTCGTAGGTTCCCACGTTGGGAAACGAATACCCGCCGAACGCCGGCCCCCGCGAGATAATCTGGATTTTCGTGACGCCTGCGTCGGCCGTGGATGCGGCCGCCAGAATGGCAACGGCGATCAGGACGCTCGCCACTCCCGAATGCGCAAGCCTGCTCCAGAGCATCCTCTGCGCCTTTTGGAAAATTGACTGCTCTCGCCATGTAGCCATAAACGCCTCGCCTCGCTCTTCGCCCAAAAATTCCCCAGGAATTCCCTCAAATCCCCGCGTACCAGGAGTAGCCAATATCCGGAGAAATGGATCCCAAGCCGCTGCCGATATTCCTCAGCGTGTCGGTTACCGTGATTCGCGAGAGATACTTCACGCTCTTATAACCCAATTGGCGCGCCACGCGTAGACGAATGGGCGCCCCGTGCGGCGCCGGCAGCTCCTCGCCATTCATTGCGTAAGCCAGCAAGGTTTGCGGATGCCAGGCGTCATCCATATCCAGGCTGTCCCAATTTACGTCAAACGGAAAGAAGGCCACGTATTTCGCCTTCGGGTGGACTCCAGCCAGATTCAAAACATAGGAAAGCGGAACGCCCGTCCATTCTGCAATGAATGACCAGCCCTCTTCGCAAGCTTGATGCGTGACCTGCGTGCGAGACGGCAGGCGTTTCAGCTCCGCGAGCGAGAAGCTGACGGGTCGAGCGATCAAACCATCCACCCTAAGCCGCCAATCCGCGAATCCCCCGGCCATCAAGCGCTGATAGCTTTCATTCTCGGGAACTTCCCCGTTTACCGGCAAAACTTTGGAAATGTCACTGCGATTGAATTCGCGCGCCAGTGAATGGCGGGACATCAACAGCCTCTGAGCGGCGTAGGTGAGCGTTTCGCCCGCGCCGTAGACGCCGCCAGGATCTGGTGGGATTAAACCGTACCGGTCCGCTACTCGCTCAGCGACTCCCAAGCCGCAAGCGCCGGCTGCCGCCGCTAGGCCGGTGCCGATCAGCTTTCTCCGGGACATGCGGCTCATAGCTTCTCCGGACCATCCGAGTCGCGGATGGCGAATTCGGACTGGCACGCAAATTCAGCCATGGCGACTGGGCGACAATAGCACACGAAAATGTCGCAGACTATAGAGGCGTTTGCACCACATCACAACGCCCCGCCCGCCCCGCCGGCCCCGCCGGATATCGTTCGGCAATTCACACGGACACACCAGGAGGCGTGAAGGTCGTACCAGGAGATGGTTACTTGGTGCGGATGCCTCCGCCGAGGCGGTTTGCAGCTCAGCTTTCGGGCATACTCCTACCCAGCAGCTGCGCGGGGCGCGGGTCGGATTATTTCGCTGCGCTGGGGGCCAACTTAGCGGCCGGCGTGCTGAATTGCACCGTGTCCGCCACGAGCTTGCCTTCAGTGGGCTCCTTGGCGTGAATGACGACGCGATCGCCCACCTTGAGGTCCCCCAGTTTGACGGCTGCTTTGTTTTTGCTGAACGTCGTCTGCGGGACAACCGCGACAGTAACCAGGGCATTCGCCGTGGTCTTCACGGTAATGGAATCTGCGCCGACGCTGGCCACTGTGCCGATCACGTGCTGCTCATCGCCGTGGGCAAAGGCTGCTGCGGCAATCAACGAAATGCAAGCAACGAGAATTAAAACGCGAGCTTTCATGGGTTCTCCTCTGGTTCCTCTTATCTTACGCGATCCCGAGGCGGATGTCCGCTAACATTTCCGGCCTGGCAGCCAAATAATGGGACCTCGAGCAAACCTTCGCGGCCGCTCTTAGTGGTTGGGAATCTCTACCGCTGCCGTGACCACGCAGATCCAAAGCAGAATCTCCGTTAGCCCGGCAAACTTGCCGATTCTCGGAACGTCGGAGGTTTGACCCCAAACACGCGCCTTGCGCTGCACGACGACGTGCCAGGTCAACGCCAGCGGAACAAACATGCCGAGCTTCCATTGAAACGCGATGTTGGCGATAAAGGCCGTCGCGATTCCGGAGAAAAGCATGAATCCGCCGGTCAGCACGATGGCGAACCCAATCCAGTTCCAGTAGAAGAGTTCCTGCGCGACTTGCGCGGCGGTGGCCCGCCGGCTGCCCACTCCCAAAAGCCGCAGATCCAAAGCGAAATTGGTCCCCAGCCACATC
>Ga0207133_1115_pt1 | contig 12790 bp, 11 predicted proteins | sample Alteio_BWMinHeat_11_FD_153537 | JGI IMG/M metagenome (GOLD analysis project Ga0207133, IMG submission 153537) | Enriched cells from forest soil in Barre Woods Harvard Forest LTER site, Petersham, Massachusetts, United States -... | ecosystem: Environmental > Terrestrial > Soil > Temperate forest >... | reverse complement strand
AGGCCGGGAGTCGGATGGCCTGTACCATACCCGCATTCGCGCTTTAGTTTCTTATCAGCAGGTCCAAAATGACTTAAAAGCGCTGGACATTTTGCAGTTGCCTACCGTTGGGAACCCCCGGGTCGCAATTCTTCTGGACGAGACCATCGAAGGGTCCGAGGTTCAGACCACGGCGTGTTCGGATGGACTCAGTCAAGGGCTCATTGACAAAGGGTATAAAGTAGTGGATCGATCGGAATTGGCAGCGATCCGAGTGGCCGAGGCGACCAAAGAACTCATTTCCGGCGATGCGGAAAAGGCGTTAAAACCGATCGTTCAAAAACTGAACGCTGAAGTCGTCATCACGGGAAAAGCGAGCGCGGCGCACCTGAGCGCCCAAGGCATCGACTTAGGCGGTCTAGTTTCTTATCGGGCGTCCATGACCGTTAAAGTCATCAAGGCCCAGACAGGGGAGATTCTTGCGACCGCGACATTGCAGGCTCCGGGTCTGGATGCAACCAAGGAGGCGGCCGGTCAGAAAGCCATGGCAACTCTGGGAAAAAACGCGGCTGCTGAACTCTCAACTAAGATCGTTGCGGAACTAGCCCGAAAATCCAGCGTTCTGGTCACCGTTCGGGGGCTGGCAAATATCAGCCGTCTTAACGAGGTCAAAGAAGCTCTCCTCAGGACAGCCGGAGTTGGGGACCTGTATATGCGCTCTTATTCGGCAGGCACGGCTGAGATTGAAGTTAAAATCAACAGTGCGACCTCATTAGATTTGGCCAATACGCTGACCCAGAATGCTTCTCTTCACGCTCAAGTCTCGAGTCAAACTCAAGACAGCTTAGAAGTTCAAGTTCAGTAAAATATCCGGAGGACAGAGGATGTTAAAGAAATTTTCAATCGTTGCCAGCCTTGCTTCATTGGGTTTTTTCGGGTGCTCGGCCAGCACGAGCGTCAAGATGAAGCAGGATGTCTCCGCCAATGTCACTGAAAAGGTAGAATCGAAGTACACGGGACCCAGAAGGCGGGTGGGGGTCGTTGATTTTGAGAATAAGACCGCTTATGGCCAAAGCCGGTTGGGGCAGGCCGCCTCGGATATCTTGATCACAGAGCTGGTGAAGACAGGAAAATTCATTGTCGTAGAAAGAGAAAAGATGCAGAGGCTCATGGAAGAACAGAAGTTGGGTTTGACCGGTGCGATTGACTCTAACACCGCAGCTCAGATGGGGAAAATCCTGGGTCTTAATGCCATCGTGACCGGTGCCATTTCCAACTTCGGTGTCAGGACCACGGGTTCGGATTATCTCATCGCTCAAAGCAAGAGGCAGGAAGCAACCTGTACAGTCGACATTCGAGTGGTGGACGCGGAGACAGGCCAGATCCTTTCAGCCGATTCCGGCAAAGGAGTTTCAAAAGTTTCTTCGGGCGGAATTCTTGGGATGGGTACGCAGGGAAGTTACGCGGAGAGTATCGAAGGAGACGCTCTACGCGCGGCGATCTCAGAACTCACAGTCAATATCACTTCCCAAATCAACAAAAAGCCCTGGAGTTGCAGAATTCCTCAAGTTGCGGATGGGAAAGTTTACTTAAGTGCGGGAACGGAGTCGGGGCTTACCGTGGGACAGAAACTAAAAGTTTTTTCTCAAGGAACTGAAATTAAGGATCCAGATACAGGATTGGTTCTTGGCAGGGAAGAAGCCGAAATCGGTGAAGTTGAGGTGGTTTCACATGCGGGTGAAAAACTTTCTGTGGCTAAAGTCATAAAAGGACGGGCTCCCCAAAAAGGGGATCTTTGCCGGCTGCTGGACTAAAAGGATTCTAGGAGAAACTTTTGATGGTTCTTGACATCGTGGAGCTATTTTGATAACTTTTATAAACTGTGAATTTCGAATTTCCTTCCTGCGAAGGAAGCATCGGTTGTATTCAAAAATGCTCACAACTCCTGTGAGCATTTTTTATTGGCAACCAACAGTCTTAAGTCCTGAAATCATCCAATAAAGAGGTGATCTAATGTTGAATCCTAAAATAATCCTAGTGACCGCGCTCGCTTTTTTGACGGGCTGCACGGTCTTTGTACCGCCTTCGCCGCAAATGGCTTCCACGATCATTCCGAATACGACTATCGTGGGAGTGGTTGACGGAGAATCCAGCGCCTACTACATTCTTGGGATGGGACCTTTCGGAGATAATTCGCTCAAAGCGGCAATCAAAGATGCTCTTTCCAAAAGAGGTGGCGATGCCCTCACCAACGTTGCCATTGACCAAACCTTTAAATATTTTGGAATCGGGCCTTCGTTACCCGCGGCTAACTTTGGGTTCAGCGTGAAAACCAAAGTTTATGGCACAGCCGTTCGGTATAATAAATAAGGGTGCTTTCCATGTCAATTAAGGAGATGAACATGAAAATGAAATTTGCGTTTTTGTCTTTGGCAGGCATGATAGCCCTTGCGGGTTGCACGGTTTATCTGCCCACACCTCCCGGGATGTCATCGACGGAGGTTTCTCCGAACGTTCAGATTGTTGGAACGGTTGAGGGTGAATCTCAGTCCAGCAACGTCTTTGGGTTTGGTCCCTTTGGCGACCATTCTTTGAGAGCGGCTCTACAGGATGCCCTTTCCAAAAGGGGCGGTGATGCGCTCATCAATGTCAGCATTGATCAGTCTTCGACCAGCTTTGGGCCTTTCTACCGTGTGAACCGTACCATGGTGATGGGCACTGCGGTCAAATACATGAAATAGTTCTTGGGTTTAAGCGTCTAATTTTCCAAGAACTGAAATGCAATCATCCTAAAAACCAGTACTTTTCTTTCTTAAACCCGGGGGGGCATGTGTCGTGTTGTTCTTCTACGAGGGGGATGTTTGCTTTTCTGAGCGTTAGTTAAAGGAAGACGGTGCTTTTAAGATTGCCATGGAGTAAGGAGACTATGAAAAAACTATTTGGATTTTTAAGTCTTGTTCTTTTCTTTTCCGGATGTGCGAATGTGGTTGAATTTTCCCACAACAAAAACACCGATCCTATCAGTGTGAGAAAAATTGCGGTCGTTCCCCTGATCATGAGCGACAAGATCGAAGGAGCCGTCTTGGCGGGTTGTTGGGAAACAGAGCTGATGGGGCTAGGCTACGATGTGATTGAACGAGGAAATATTGAAGCCATATTATCGGAACAGGGTTTGTCTTTGACGGGGGCTACCAATGCGGAACAGTCCTCCAAGATCGGAGAACTTCTGGGCGCGGAGGGAATCATCTTTGGATCCGGCCAGTCGATGGAGCATTCTATCAAGCTTGTAAACGCTAAATCGGCTCAGACCCTCTGGAGTGTTTCAGCACGGACGGAGTCTCAGGCGCAGATGGACCTGCCTCCCATGATGTCAGTCACGATTCTACAAAAGTTAAAGAAGCTGGGCTGGAAGGTGACTTCTGATTCCAGGGCCATTCCGATTCAGATCGGACGGATCAAGGGTTTTATTAATCCGAACATCAAGAAAGTAAAGATTCAGAAAGTGGCCGTTCTTCCCTTTGGAGGGGAAAACGGAGAAATTTGGGCTGACAAAATTGCCAACACCCTTTTGAAGACGGGATATGACGTGATTGAGAGAAGCCGAATCGAACAGATCTTCAAAGAACAAAAACTTTCCATGACCGGAGCTATTACCCAGCAGGATGCGGACAAACTTCTTCAACTTTACGGGATCCAGGGAATGATTTTTGGAAATGGTTTTGGACTGGCTCTGGCGAGCAAAGGAACCTCCGCCGGAGGTTACTCGAGCGGTTACAAGTTTAATGTTAAGCTCGTCAATATGGCCAACGGAGAACTGCTCTGGAGTTGTTATGGCAATATCGTGTCGTCCGGAGAAGATTTTAGCTTGTTTCCGAAGCTTTTTAAGAAGATTGACCAAGTCGCAGGCGGATGACCTAAAAAACATCAAGGGGACACTTTTATGAAACAATCCGACTTCCGTATGACTCCGGTGGCTTTGCGAAGGATTCACTTCCTGTTTGCCGTTCTGGGTTGGTTTAGTTTTGTTCTGGTGGCTTCCCCGGTTTTGAGCGATGATGTGGAGATGCAGATCAAAAATTTGAAAGACGAATTTCCCGGAGTGCGTTGGCGGGCGGCAGATGCATTGGGAAAGGCGGGCGATGTTCGGGCGGTAGAACCGCTCATGAATTCTTTGAAAGATAAAGCTTCAAATGTGCGCGCTAGCGCCGCAGCTTCTTTAGGAATGATCAAAGACACCCGAGCAGTTCCGGCTTTAATCAATGCGCTGGATGATGGCGAGGTTGAAGTTAGGATCCATGCGATTGAATCGCTGGAAAAGTTAACCGACAGCCGGGCGGTCGCGCCATTGATTGCTCTCTTAAAGGATAAAGATCCGATCGTGAGAAAAGCCATTCCAGGCGCAGTGGTCAAGATGGGAGCCTCAGCGGTTGCGCCCCTGATCGGCGCTCTCAAGGATAAAGATCCGGAAGTTCGCGACTCAATTTCCAAGGCCTTGCTCGATATCGGGCAGCCTTCCGTTTTGCCTTTGGTGAAGGCTCTCAAAGATCCAAACCCACAGGTTCGAGACAGCGCAGGTCCGATCCTGATTAAGTTAGGCGCGTTGTCTATTGAGCCGCTCATTAGCACTTTGAAGGATAAAGATGTGACGATTCGGACCAAAGCGCGAGCGGCGTTGATCGCGATCGGTGTGCCCGCGACAGAATCGCTCATCAGCGCTCTTAAAAATGATGATCCTCTGGTCCGGATGGGGGCTGCTCTTGCTTTATCCGAAACGAGGGCGCCGGAAGCCAAAGACTCGCTCCTGTCCCTTTTGAAGGATTTTGACCCCGCGGTTCGCCGCTCCGCATGCATTGCCGTAGGAGAAATGAAAGATCCACAAACGGTGGATTCCTTAATCCCTCTCTTAGCCGATTCCGAGGATCTCGTTCGGAAAGCTGCAATCCGGGCTTTGGTGAAAATGGGTTCTACGTCCAATGAGGCGCTGATCCATGTCCTCAAAGATAAGGATCCTATCCTGCGCAGCGGCGCGGCCGTGGCCCTCGGCGAGGCCAGAGACAGCAAAGCCCTCGAGTATTTAAGCGAGCTTGTCAAAGACGAAAATTCTTCGGTTCAGATCAGCGCCATTGAGGCTTTGGAATCGCTTCGGGACCCGCAAGCTCTTCCCGCAATTATGAAGGCTTTAAAGGATAAAGATTTCGCTGTCCGGAAAAGCGCCGTAAGAGCGCTCGTCACATTGGGGGAACCTTCCGTCGGACATTTGCTGTCGGTGGTGGGAGACGAAAATCCGGATATCCGGGAGTCCGCAGTGGTCGCGCTTGTGCATATCAGAAAATCATCGCCTCTTTTGTCAGAGATCAGGAACAAAAATGAACTGACTCGCGAATCCCTTGCCTACACGTTGGGGCGGATTGGGGATTCTCAGTCCGTGGGCGCGCTCGCCGAGCTTTTAAAAGATGAGTCGTCCACCGTTCGCAAAGCGGCAGCCTTTGCTTTGGGCCAAATCAAAAAAAATCCGAATGTCGTCCCATTTTTGATGGAAGCTCTGAAAGATGGAAGTCTGATCGTTCGTGTCAACGCCTCTTTCGCTTTGGCGAACCTGAACGATTCCAGCGCTCAGAAAATTCTCTCAGCGGAACTTAAAGAAAATAATTTGGAAGTGGCCGCAGGCGCTTACCGGTTTTTTATTCAAAAGGGCGACAAGGACTCGGAAGATATTCTCGTGCAGGCGCTCAAACAATATGGGGACTATCCCATGTACGAAACGTTTAGAGATTGCGGCAATACGAAACTGAAACAGTCTGCGGACCTTTGGGCTTCCGAAAACAGCGGTAACCGGGACTATACCAAAGGAATTCAAACGGATGTTTCCCAGGCCACTGAACTGGCTAAAGTTCAGTGGGGCAAATAGGTTTTCCTAAGACCCTCCCTAAGTTCTCTTTCTTAAAAATTAGCAGGATCCCTCATTTTTTCTCCCATTGACGGCATGTGACTTTAGTCACATGCCCTGTGACAAAAAACACATTGCGCCGTCTCAATTTGTGGGCTATACTTATTAAAGAAGTGCAGGACGTTCGGGGAATGGGAAGAGATCTTGTACTTTAGCGAATTCAGTTCAGCAGAAAAAAAACCTCTCGCTGCATTCGCTGATCGGGGGAAGAGCTGTGAGGCCTTGTGAAAGGCCCATGGCTCTTTAGTTTTTTAGGATGACTTCTTTGATTTTTGGAATGGAAAATCCGAAACTTTCGTACAGCTCTTCCGGAGCGCCGGAAAAACCGTAAGTCGTCGTGCCGTGGCGGATCACTTTTACAGGAACGGCATGGTCTGCAATGACTTCACTCACCGCGCTTCCCAAGCCGCCCGTTTGACTATGGTCCTCAATGGCGACGATCTTTTTGGACTCTCGGGCGAACGACAGCACTAAATCCCGATCCAGAGGTTGGATGGTATGGATATTGATGAGGTTGATGTTCAACCCTTGTGTTTCCAAATCTTCCACGGCTTTTAAAGCGTTATAGACCACTCCTCCTGTCGCAAAGACGGTGACAACAGATTCGGAACTCTTGGCTTTTTTCAAGACATCGCCTTTCCCCATCTGAAATTGGTAGCCTGCCGAGTGAACGTCCTGAACTTTCTGGCGGGTCAGCCTGAGGTAAACGGGTCCTTGGTACTCCGAAGCCCAACGGACCGCAGCTTGAGTTTCAAGGTCATCCGCAGGCTGCAGGATCACAAGATTTGGCAAAGAACGCAAAACGGCAATGTCTTCAAGACCCATCTGTGAATATCCGTCCTCCCCGATCCCCACGCCTGCGTGAGTCCCGACCAGCTTGACGTTTGCGTTTGAATAACAGACGGACATCCGAATCGGTTCATAACGGCCGGTCAAAAAACAGGCAAACGAAGCCGCAAACGGGATCTTGCCTCCCAGGGAAAGTCCGGCGGCGGTGCTGATCAAATTTTGTTCGGCGATGCCCATCTCAAAATAACGGTCTGGGAACTTTTTCATAAATTCGGCCGTCATGGTGGATTTTCCGAGATCTGCGTCCATCACGACGACCCGCGGATTCGTTTGCCCGATCTGAGAGATCGTTTCTCCAAAAGATTGGCGCGTGGATTTTTGAGCCATTATTCCGTCACAATTCCTTCCAGTTCCTGAATCGCCTGAATCGCTTGTTCTTTGTTCGGTGCCGTCCCATGCCATTCAATTTTGTTCTCCATGAATGAGACCCCTTTTCCCTTAACCGTGTGAGCAATAATGATGTGAGGTTTCCCCATAGGGCTTCGGGTTCTTTCCAGGGCATTGATGATTTTGGCGATGTCGTGTCCGTCAATTTCCTGAACGTCCCAGTTGAAGGCAGTCCATTTGTCGGCAATGGGTTCCAAATCCATGATTTGTTTTGTCGGTCCGTCAATTTGTCCCTTGTTGTAATCGAGAAAAACAACGAGGTTATCCAGTTCAAACTTGGGCGCGGACATCGCCGTTTCCCAGATCTGGCCTTCTTGGGTTTCCCCATCGCCGATCATACAGAAAACTCTGTAGGGAGTTCCGTCCAGTTTAGATGCGAGGGCCAACCCCTGGGCGATCGACAGACCTTGACCCAAGGATCCTGTGGACGACTCGATTCCAGGAACGCTTCCTGCGACAGGATGCCCCTGAATACGGCTGTGCGTTTTCCTGAGGGTGAGCAATTCCTCCATGTGAAAATATCCCGATTTGGCTAAGACCGCATAGAGTGCGGGGACCCCGTGCCCTTTGGAAAGGATAAATCGGTCCCGGAGAGCCCAGGACGGTTCTTGAGGCCGGTGGCGCATCGTATGGAAAAATAAAACGGTGAGGATATCGATCGCGGACAGGGATCCGCCCGGGTGTCCCGAGCCGGCCTCAGCGATCATGCGGATGATCCAGATCCGCAATTCTTTTGCGATGGTTTTGAGATGCCGGATCTCCTCGATATTCATATCAAAAGCTGTTTGTGCTGCTTTGAGTCCTTTAGCCATTTGTTGCATAAGCCTTATTATACTATTTTTGAAGGAAGTTTCGTACCCTAGGGACTGTCTCTGGAATGAAAGTTTGATTTTTTTTTTTGGAACGAATAAAAAAATCCGAAGGGGGGACAGGATCTTAAACTCATGCGGGGTCTGTGCCTGACCGACTTCGTCTCGTCTTTGACAAGACCGATCATTAATTGATACACTCATCCGAAGGAGATTCCGGGGAAAAAAGAAGAAAATGTTCCTGTCTTTCAGAACGTCTGCACGCCTCGATCTTGGTGTTGTCTAAAATCACCCTCAACAGGGTTTGCAATGGCCAAAACGGAATCTTCTCAATCTCTTTCTTTCCTTGCTCAAGCGGTTCATTTCTTAAGGCGGAAAATGCCTGTCGGGTTCAAACCTGAAATCGCGATCGTTCTTGGTTCAGGTTTGGCGGACCTGGTTCAAGCGGTACAGAAACCTCGCATGATCCCCTATTCTCAAATTCCCGGGACGCTTCCTCTGGGAGTTCCGGGACACCGGGGCGAACTGGTTCTGGGTGAGATGTCCGGCAAAAAAGTCATGGTTTTTTCCGGGAGGAAGCACTACTATGAAGGGGTCCCGATGAGCGTGGTGACCTATCCGCTCCGCCTGGCGGCCCGGCTTGGGGTTCAAAAAATTATTTTAACCTCCGCGGTGGGAGCGGTAAACCCCCGGTATCGTATCGGCGACATTGTGGTGATCAGAGACCACCTTAATTTTATGGGGGCCAATCCGCTAAGAGGCGCACACGACCCTTCTTTCGGGGCCAGGTTCCCGGACCTGAGCGGATGTTATGGCCTTTCTCTTCAGAAACTTGCAGTTGCGGCGGCCAAGAAACTTAAAATTCGGACCCAATCAGGTATTTACTGCGCTGTCATCGGACCTTCGTATGAGACGCCTGCAGAAATCCAAGCTTTCGGAAGGCTAGGCGCTGATGTGGTTGGGATGTCGGTGGTTCCTGAAGCGATTGTGTCCCGGCAAATGAATTTAGAAGTTCTTGCGCTCTCGCATGTTTCCAATATGGCGAGCGGCATTTCAAAACAGAGACTGAACCATGGGGAAGTGCTCGAAGCCGGGAAAGCCTCCGGGCGCAGCTTTACCAATCTGATCTCACAGATTCTTAAAAGTTTGTAAGAGGACAAGGGGGATCAAAATTTTTCAGGTGGATCTTAAGGGGCGCTTTAAACTTGAAACGTATGAGGCGGTTTAAAGACCGATGAGGATTTACGATCTCATCACTAAAAAGAGGAACGGCGCAAAGCTGGGCAAAGAAGAGATCGATTTCTTCGTTCAGGCATTTTCTAAAGGAGACATTGCCGACTACCAAGCCTCCGCGTTTTTAATGGCGGTGTTTCTCCGGGGCATGGACGCAAAAGAAACCACGCTCCTCACTAGGGCCATGACAAATTCCGGTCAAACTTTGGATCTCTCCGCGGTCCGTGGGATCAAGGTTGATAAACATTCGACCGGCGGTGTGGGGGACGGGATATCAATTGTGGTCGCGCCTTTGGTCGCATCCTTAGGCGTTCCGGTTCCCATGATTTCGGGCCGAGGGTTAGGGCATACGGGGGGAACGCTGGATAAACTTGTTTCTATTCCAGGGTTCCGCGTGGACCTCAGGCAAGAGCAATTTATTGAGCAGCTCAAGAAGATCGGAGTGTCTCTCATCGGACAGACAGAAGAGATTGCTCCGGCCGACAAAAAACTTTATGCCTTAAGAGACGTGACGGCGACGGTGGAGTCCATTCCTCTGATCGCCTCCAGCATCCTTTCCAAAAAATTTGCGGAAGGGTGCGACGCCCTGGTCTTAGACGTCAAGGTCGGCCGAGGAGCGTTTATGCAAGAGAGGAATCAAGCGAGGGATCTTGCCCGTCTCATGGTTCAAATCGGAAAGCGTTCAGGGGTCAAAATCGTTGCCTTGATCACCAACATGGATCAGCCGCTGGGAAAAGCGGTTGGAAATTCTTTGGAAGTGGAACAGGCCGTTCAAATCTTAAGAGGGAAAGAAGAGAAAGGGTTAGAAGATTTTATTGAACTAACGGATATTTTGGGAGGGTGGATGCTTTTTTTAGGCGGAGTTTCCCGAAACTCAAGTGCCGGAAAGGAAAAAATGCGCGAGGCAAGGCGAAGCGGGGCGGGCTTAAGTAAATTCAGGGAAATTGTGGAATCGCAGGGCGGAGACACGGACGTCTGCCGTTCGCCTGAAACGGTTCTTCCCCAATCCGCCCACAGAAAGCCAGTGCTTTCTCCTTGGAAAGGAATCGTAACGGAGATGAATGCCAGGTCGGTGGGGATGGCCTCGCTTCTTTTAGGGGCGGGACGCCAAAAGAAAGAAGATCCCGTTGACTGGTCGGCCGGGATCCTTCTCTATAAAAAGACGGGAGATCGGGTTGAAAGGGGAGAAGCTCTTGCGGAATTCCGCGCTTCCCATCCGGCTCGCTTTGAGCCGGCAGAGAAAATGTTTCTTTCCGGAGTTAAAATCAGCAAAGTAAAACCCAAAACTTTCCAGTTGGTGGATGAGGTGATTCGTTAACGGATGAAGAAGAACTGGTTTTACAAAAGAGCCGATCCCCTCAAAGTTAAGGAAATTTCTTCCGTTCTCGGAATTTCTCCATTTCTTGCGACCCTTTTGGTCCATCGCAACGTCACGGACATTCATGAGGCCGGCCGGTTCATCTTCTCAGATATTTCCTCGCTGCCCAATCCCTTTCTTCTCCCGGACATGGAGAAAGCGGTGATGCGGGTTCGCCAAGCGATCGACGCAAAAGAAAAGATTCTCATCTACGGGGACCGGGACGTGGACGGGGTGACTTCGCTTGCGATCCTGGTCCGGACCCTCAAGAACCTGGGGGCCGAAATTCTCTGGGCCGTTCCTCTCAAGGAAGGGTATGGGTTGCAGAACTCCATTTTAGAACGGTTCCGGAAACAAGGGGTGAGCCTGGTCATTACGGTTGACTGCGGAACGAAAGCTGTTCAGGAAATACAGTTTGCGTGTTCCATCGGTTTAGACGTCATTGTCACGGACCATCACTTGCAAGGCGCGGTTCTGCCTCCGGCCTTTGCCATCGTCAACCCCAGCTTGAAGAATTCAAAGTACCCCGCCAAAGATTTGGCAGGATGCCTGACCGCCTTTAAATTCGCCTATGCCCTCATGGTCACTTTCAATCGGACTTTCAATCAAGAATATGTCATTTTAGACTTGGAGACGACCGGGCTTTCTTCCTTGTCGGATGAGATTGTGGAGATCGGCGCTCTTCTCGTAAAGAATTTTGTTCCGGTTAAAAAATTTCATTCCTTGATCCGGACTTCACGGCCCATTCCTCCTTCGGCAACCCAGATCCATGGGATCACCGACGCCATGGTTCAAGAGGCGCCTTCCTTAGCAGAGGTTTTACCAGACTTAGCCCGTTGGATTGGCCGACGTACGATTGTGGCTCACAACGCGAGGTTTGACATGGGCTTTTTGAACGCGGCCTATGAAAAGATCCTGGGACAGAGTTTTGACAACACGTCAATCGACACGTTGGCTCTTTCACGGGAAATTTTTCAGTTGCCTTCACATTCTTTGACGGCCCTGGTCAAGGAATTAAGAATCGAGTCTGTAAACACTCACCGGGCCATGGCAGACTGTATGGCAACGCTTTCTCTGTTCCAGAAGATCGAGGAAAAGGGAGACCCGCGGCTGCAATTTTTTGTCGAAGACCAAATGGATCTGGTGACTTTAGGCACCATCGCGGACGTCGTGCCTCTCCTCCATGAAAATCGGACCGTGGTCCGTTATGGGTTAGGCCGGCTGTTGAACAGCCGCAAAGTCGGTTTGAGAGCTCTCATGGAGTCCTGCGGAATCAAATCAGGTTCCGTCAAAGGACAGGAGCAGCCACCCACAGCGAAAGAAATTGCCTGGGGAGTGACTCCCTTGCTGAACGCCGCTGGGCGCTTTTCCAAGGCGGATTTAACCGCTCTGCTCCTTCTGACCGAAGATGAAGCGGAAGCCAAAAGGCTCGTGCGCGAAATCAGTGGATTGAACCAGGATCGCAAAAGCCTGCAGAAGATCAATATGAACGAATTTTTCAAGCTCGTTCAAGAGCAGTGCGACCTCACGAAAGATAAACTGGTTTTTGTCGTTGCTCAGGGCTTAGAACATGGGGTGACAGGGATCGTTGCCAGTCAAATGGTCAGGGAATTTGCCCGGCCGGTGGTCCTTTTGATTGTGGAGAACGGGACGGCCCGAGGATCTTCCCGTTCCATTCCCAGTTTCAACATTGTAAATGCTTTGACCCGATGCGAAGGACTTCTGACACAATACGGAGGACATCCTGCGGCGGCTGGGTTAACGCTCGAGTCGAAAAACATCGAAATGTTAAAAGAACAAATTAAAAAAATCGCTCAGGAAGAAATCGATCGCATGGATTTAATTCCCAAAATCGAGATTGATCTCGAGCTGGAGTTGAACCAACTCAATCTCGATTTCATTCAGGAAATGAGGCAGCTGGAGCCTTACGGTCAGGGAAACCCGGAACCGGTTTTTTTCCGTTCGGGGGATCAAAATCGCGGGCGTTTCCCTCGTGGGTCCTGATAAAAATCACCTCAAGATTTTAGTGGGCCCGGGAGAGATCCCTTTGGAAGCCATCGGGTGGGGCATGGGTTCTCTAGCCAAAGATTTTGATCTGAAGAAAAAATTTGATGTTGCGTTTCAATTGGATATCAACACCTGGAACGGGCGTCGCACTTTGCAGATGGTTCTCCTGGATCTTTGCCATTCAGGAGAAAGAGATTTCGAGTTTGAGAGCAGCGGGGGCAA
>Ga0207133_1088_pt3 | contig 12881 bp, 9 predicted proteins | sample Alteio_BWMinHeat_11_FD_153537 | JGI IMG/M metagenome (GOLD analysis project Ga0207133, IMG submission 153537) | Enriched cells from forest soil in Barre Woods Harvard Forest LTER site, Petersham, Massachusetts, United States -... | ecosystem: Environmental > Terrestrial > Soil > Temperate forest >... | reverse complement strand
GGATAGAAAATATATTGTTTGTTTGTGGGCCTGCCATCAGCGCCACCTGTGCAGACGTAAACGCCTTGCAGCTTGCCCGGAGGCAACTGACCTGATGTGTCTTGGGAGGACTGCGGAGGGTCAGTGGGAATTTTCGCGACTGGCGCCGAATCTTCAAAGCCTAAGTCATCAAGAAAAGAAATAAACGTGTCGAGGTATGCGTCGTATGTAGAGTCGGAGGAGGGAAGTTCGCTCCAGAACGTGACTCCCTCGAATCGTTTCCCATACTGGAAGCCTACAAGGTAGACGTTCCATTGTTTTCCGTCTCTGTCGGTGGCCAACGCTGTCGTGGTGTAAGCGTCGTAGCCCTTTTTGGAGTGTAAGGGCATCGCCTTGCCGCCTTGCGGAATTCGGTAGGCTTTCTGAATGCCAGTCAGGAACTCGTTGAATGACTCTTGCAGATTTCCATCGAGGTCGCCGGCAGCTAACACGATGTGGGTGGCAGTCCCGGGCCGCGGCGCTGGCGCGACGAGGAGCATGGCATCCTCTTTCTCCACCGGATTCCAGCCATTTGCCGCGTTGAAAAGAAAGTTGCCGAACTTGGTGTGCAAGGCATCCTGGCCATCGACTCCCGTGGCAAGAACCAACAACGCCAGCAAAGCAAGCGTACGCAGAATTAAACTTGAGATTCTCATTGTTCTCTCATTTCCTCGCTGATCCCTGCCTGAGAAGGCTACTGAATCTCGAAGGCCCAAACTGAGTTGAAGATGAGGCCATCGCCAACGTTCTGCGCGATGCTGCTGCCGGCGAACTTTTTGTCTTTGTTCACCGGGCGCAGCGCTACACCATTTGGAGCAGCCAACACAAGAAGAATGACCGCAACAAGGAGTTTGGTTCCAACAGTTAGCTGTGGCATGAGCAATCCCTCCGCTTCTGCCCTATAAGCGTAAACGATCGCGAAAATGGCCCACATCACCTCGCCCGCAATGGCACAGCTTTGTTTGAAGGAAGCAATGCACCGCATGAACTATGGGCCACTTTGCCCGTCTTTTTCGCTTATATCAGGTAGCAGTGTGGAACCGTTTCGCAGTTCCCGCAGAGGAAACATGAAACGCGTTGCAAAAATCGCTCACTCTGTATCGCTCACGCTCCTGATCTGCCTTATCTTCCGCGGTGCGCACGCACAAGACGGCCCGACGACCCATAGGCGATTCACCAACCAAGACGTCATCAGCATGGTCCAACTGGGGCTCTCTGACGATGTCGTCATTGCCAGAATTCGTGCGGCGGCTGCGAAAGGAGCGGATTCCGTAAGCTTTGATACGGAGCCAGGCGGTTTGAAAGCTCTTAAGGAGGCCAATGTTTCCGATGCGGTGATCACGGTCATGATAAATCCCGCACCTTCTGCCCAGGTTGTTCTTAATGCTTCCGCCCCACTGGCTCTCGATCCAAACTTGCCCCCTCCCGAAGTAGGAGTCTATTGGAAAGATGGAAGCAATTTTGTTCTCATTCAAGGGGAAACACTCACCAACATGAAGGTGGGCGGTAAGGCGGGTGCCATGTTCACCAATGGCATGAGGAACATGCACTGGGACGCCTTCATCGAAGGGCCGAAATCGAAAAACATCGTCAGGGAGCGCCGCCCGACTTTCTATCTTTACGTTCCAGATGGGAGCGATGCGTCCGATTACGTTTTGATCGAATTAAACCGCAAAGGAAATCGGCGGGAATTCCAAGTCGGCTCGTTTGGTGGGATTACCGGCGGCAAATCCGGTGTCAAACGCGACAAGGAAGTGCCTGTGAGGGCCGAACACGTCGGAATCAGAACCTACCGCGTTACTCTCGATGCAGAGTTGAAGCACGGTGAATATGCTTTTTTCATGGGTACGGGGCAAACCAATACGATGTCGTCCCGGCGCTCCGGTGGCGCGGCATCGGGACGCATCTACGACTTCAGCATCCCTGAATGAATTAAACCAGGGCGGCACGGTGTGATCCTTCGAACTCAATTTCACAAACCAAGCTGGAAAGGGCGTCTTTGTCAAAAGGAACTGGAAAGCCAATCGAATGTGCACCACGCTCATCAACTCCGCAGGTAGAATCCCGCCACCTCCGGTGTCACCGGGCGTTCCGATGAGGAACGGACGAATCGTGTCCCCAATGTCCCCGTTTCCCTGCCCTTCAAGACGTGCTAGCTCAACTCTCGAGGCATTTGCCGTGCCACCGCTGATGCCCTTAGTCAGCTCTAAGGCATCCTGCGGCGTTCAGCGCGCCGCATTTTGAGGAACCACCGAAAATAACCGAGAGGGCAAGCTTAAATAAATGACAACTCTCCGCAGTGTGTCACGCGAAGCAAAAGGATGCCTCGACCTTGAGAAGTTTGAGATCAGGACGATGGCGTTGCAGTTTTGAACCGCTTGTACCACCTACTGCTGCCAACCCCCGCCCAATGCTTGGTACAGTTGTACCACGGCCAACAATTCATTGAGCCGTGCCTGCACCAGCCCAAGCTCCGCCGAGAAGGCGTTGGTTTCGTTGGTCAAGACTTCCAGATAGCCCGTGACACCACCGGTGTAGCGCATGTGAGAAAGACGCGCCGCGTCCTCGGCGGATCGGAAGAGCAGTTCTTGCTGTGCGCGGAATTCCCGTGTCTTGTGGTATGCCACTAGGGCGTCGGAGACGCTGCGAAAAGCTCCCTGAATCGATTGTTGGTAAAACAGCACCGCCGTTTGCTGGCGTGCCTCCGCGAGACGCACCTCAGAGCGGAGCCTGCCCCCCGTAAAGATTGGCTGGGTCAGTGAGGCGCCGAAGCTCCACGCGCCAGCGGGTCCGGTGAACAAGCTGCTCAACGCAGAACTCTGGAAGCCGCCGGCGCCGCTCAGCGAGATCTGAGGAAAATAGGCGGCACGCGCCACGCCGATCTCCGCGTTTGCCGCAACCAGCTGCGCTTCCGCTTGCCGAATATCGGGCCGACGCTCCAGCAGAGACGAGGGAAGGCCGGGCGGCACTTCGGGAGGCTGTCGTTGCTCGGTGAGTGTCTGCCCTCGGGGTATGTCACTTGGATTTTGACCCAGCAGAATGCTGAGAAAGTTTTCCTGCTGCTCTATTTGCTGTTCGAGGGCGGGAATCTCCGCGCTTGCCGTGAATACCAACTGCTCGGCTTGGCGCACGTCGAGCAGTGACGTCGAGCCGCCGTCTGACAGGATTCGTGTCAGCCGCAGCGATTCCTGCCGCGAATTGAGCGTACGTTTTGAAATCTCCAGTTCCAGGTCGAGCGCCCGCAACTGAAAGTATGCGCCGGCGACATTGGCCACGAGTGTTGAAGCAACTTCCCGCCGGGCCCATTCGCTAGCAAGGAGATTCGCTCTTCCGGCTTCGGTTGCGCGGCGATACTTTCCCCAAAAATCAAGTTCCCACGCGGCGGAAAGGCTCGCCTGTCCGGTGCTCGTTTCGGAGGCCGGCAGAAACTTCGATTGGGCCTCGCGGACGTCGGCGATTCCTGCTCCGACACCCAAGGCGGGAAACTGGTCGGCGCGGATAATCCCGAGTCGGGCTCGGGCTTCGAGCACGCGGGATGCCGCGATGCGCGAATCATAATTTTGGGCAAGCGCCGTGCAGATCAGCATGCGCAACTGCTCGTCCTGAAAGATGTCCCACCACTTTTGGTCCCCAAGCTGGGTGATCTGCGTTTGTGCGGCTTCGTCGGAGATCGTTCCCCGATACGAACCGGGCACCGCGACAGCAGGCCGCTTATAATTCGGACCCAAGGTACAGCCGGAAGTCAGAAGCGCGGCGCTTAATAAGAAAACACAAGGCTTCATTCTAGTCAGCCTCGGCGGGTGCGCCTTCGGTGGTAGCGAGCAGCTGGCGTTGCCTGCCTGCACCGGACCACTTCTCGACCAGATAAAACATGGCGGGAATGAAGAAAATACCAATGAGGCTCGCAGCTAGCATGCCTCCGATGACCGCCGTGCCCATGATCTGACGGGCCACGGCTCCGGCGCCGGAAGCGGTCCACAGCGGGACAGCGCCCAGAATGAATGCGAACGAAGTCATCAAGATCGGACGAAGCCGCAGGCGCGCTCCCTCGAGCGCCGCCTCCTCCAGGGGCTTGCCCTGTTCGTATTGCTCCTTCGCGAACTCCACGATAAGGATCGCGTTCTTGGCCGCCAAGCCGATCAACATCACCAGGCCGATTTGCGAGTACACGTCGCTTTCGATCTGCACCATATAGCTCGGTAGAAAGGCGGCGAGAACCGTCCGGCGCAACCACAAAACGAAAAACGCTCCAAAAATTGCGACCGGAGTGCTGAGAAGGACGCTGAAGGGAAGAGACCAGCTTTCATACAATCCGGCGAGAATCAGGAACACGAACAAGAGAGAGAACCCGAAAATGGCCGCCGCCGGAACACCTTCCCGCGCTTTCTTTTCCTGAAAGGACATCCCGAGGTAATCAAAGCCCATCTGACGCGGCATGGTTTTCCCGAAAACGTCTTCGAGAGCGCTCATCGCCTGGTCTGCGCTGTAGCCAGGAGCCGCGGCGCCATTGATTTGTGCCGCGCGATACTCGTTGAATCGCATCGTGAATTCGGGGCCATCGCGAGGCTCAAAGCGGGTGATAGAAGCGAGGGGCACCATTCCGCCTTTGTCATTTCGCACGTAAAACTGGCCGACATTTTCCGGCCGGGTGCGATAGTCGCCTTCGGCCTCGACATAGACCTGCCATTGGCGGCCAAAGCGATTGAAGTAGTTGATGAATAACCCGCCCATGAACGTCTGGAGCGTTTGGTACACGTCCTTAACGGCTACGCCTTGCTTGATGACTTTTTCGCGGTCCACATTGGCATACAGCTGCGGCACGCTGGCGAGAGATGTCGTGCTCAGACCGGCGATTTCCGGGCGTTTGCGAGCTTCCGTAAGAAAGGTATCGAGATTCGACGAGAGAAACTTGAGATCCATACCGGCACGATCTTCCAGAACGAAAGTAAACCCGCCCGAGGTCCCAACTCCTGGAATGGCAGGAGGAGAGAAGGAAAAGGCCACTCCTTCCGGCAGGGACGACAGTTCCCGGTTGATGCGCTGCTTGATGGCCTGAAGTTGTTCGGAGCGTGATTTGCGCTCGTCCCACGGTTTCAAGGTCACGAAGAAGAAGGCGTTGTAGCTGGTGCGCACGAAGCTCAGCAAGCTGAATCCGATGACGCTGGTTGTGTGCTCAATGCCTGGCGTCTTGGCCAGAGCGCTTTCGATTCTCGCGGCCACTTCGTCGGTGCGCTGAAGAGAGGCTGCGGTGGGCAACTGCAGGTTGACATACAAATAGCCCTGGTCTTCGTCGGGGAGAAAACTTGCGGGCACTTTGTTCCCAAACCAACCGGCCCCAGCTGCGCAAGCTGCCAGCAAGATCACCGCAATTGTGCCTTTGCGGATGAGAAAACCACACAGCCGGACGTACCACTCGGTTGTGTCCGCAAAGACGCGATTGAACCACGCGAAAAACACTCTCAGCGGTCCACCGGCCGAGGTCTTCGGACGCAGCAACAGTGCGGCAAGTGCGGGGCTCAGCGTCAACGCATTGAACGCGGACAGGATAACGGAAAAGGCGATGGTCACGGCAAATTGCTGGTAAAGGCGTCCCGTGATTCCCGGTATGAAAGCAGTAGGAACAAAGACGGCAGAGAGGACCAGAGCGATGCCGATCACCGGACCGGAGATCTCTTGCATCGCTTTGAGGGCTGCTGCTTTCGGTGCGAGCCCCTCCTCGATGTGGCGCTCCACCGCTTCGACGACGACGATGGCGTCGTCCACTACAAGACCGATCGCGAGGACCAGTCCGAACAGCGAAAGCGTATTGATAGAAAACCCAAACAGCGGAAAGAAAATGAAGGTGCCCACAAGGGATACGGGGACGGCCAGCAGCGGAATCAGCGTCGCGCGCCAGCCTTGCAGGAACACGAAAACGACGATAAGCACCAGAACAATGGCGATAACCAGCGTTAGAACAATCTCCTTCATGCCTTCGTTGACGGCCTGTGTCGTGTCCAGTGAGACCACATAGTCCATGTCCTGTGGCAGCCGACCTTTTAGTTCCGTCATGAGTTTCCTGATGTCGTTTGCTGCTTGTACGGCATTCGAACCGGGCAGCTGATACGCGGCGATGATGGCCGCTTCTTTCCCATCTAACCGGCTCACCATGTTGTAGGCCTGCGCGCCAAGCTCCACGCGAGCAACATCCTTCAATCGAACCACGGCCCCGCCCGCGGATTCTCGGATAACGATCTCTCCGAACTCTTCGGGAGAGGTCATGCGGCCCTGTGCGCGCACGGAATAGGTGAACTGCTGGCCCTTCGGAACCGGCTCACTGCCCACTTGCCCTGCCGGGTTGACGCTGTTTTGTGACTGGATAGCCGAGACAATCTCGGGAACGGTAATGGCCAGTTTCGCGAGCCGGTCCGGCTTCACCCATAACCGCATCGCGTATTGGCCTGCACCGAAAATCTGAACACTGCCGATGCCATAAGAACGGTTGATTTGGTCGGACAGATTGATGTACGCGTAGTTGGCCAGAAACCGTGCGTCGTACGTGCCGTTCGGCGAATAGAGAGTGACCAGCATCAACGGAGCGGTCACGGTCTTCTGCACGGTGATGCCGTAATTGGACACATCGGTCGGCAGTTGAGAGGCCGCCTGCGTTTGTCGCATTTGCGTCAGCATGAGATCGGTATTCGGATCGGTCTTTACGTCGTAGTCCACTATCAAGCGCATTAGCCCGTCGGCCGTCGAGTTCAGCGAATACATGTAGTTCATATTGTCGACACCGCTCATTTGCTGTTCGATCGGCGTCGCGACAGACTGCTCGATGGTCTGCGCATCCGCGCCAACATAGGTTGCAAGGACTTGAACTTCTGGCGGAACGATGTTCGGAAACTGGGCCACAGGAAGCACGGCGATCGTTACCGCTCCCACGATCACCATGAGGATTGAGATGACTATGGCCACTATGGGCCGATTGATGAAAAACTTGGACACTGGTCAATCGCCTTTCGCTGGTGCGGCCTGTTTGATTTTCACGGTTGAACCGTTTTGTACTTTTTGCAGTCCTTCCACGATCACCAGTTCTCCCAGTTTGACGCCACTTTCGACGATCCACAGCGGGCCGACACGATCCCCGACTTTTACCGCGTGGATGCTCACCTTGTTGTCAGCGCCTACCACCGCCAGCTGATAGGTTCCTTGCAGTTCGGTCACGGCTTTCTGAGGAACGAGAAGCGCGCCGTTCCTCACTTCTGGCGCCGCCCGCAATCTTCCAAACTGACCGGGGCGGAGCGTGTTTTTGGGATTGGGAAATGAGCAGACGATCTGAATGCTGCCTGTCGCTGTGTCCACCTGGCGGTTGGTGATAAGAACAGCGCCTTGGTGCGGATAGATCGATCCGTCGGCAAGGATCAGGTCAAACGGTGGCGCACCTGAAGGAATTTCCTTTTGCGTCTGCGCGTTAATTCGGTCGGCGTAGTGAATGTACTCTTGTTCGCTGATCGAGAAATACGCCTTGATCGGATTCACCTGGGAAACCGTCGTCAGAACCGTGGTCGGATTGACGAGATTTCCGATCTGGACCTGAGCGATGCCCGCGACCCCGTCGACCAGCGATTTGACGTCCGTGAACTCCAGATTCAGCCGGGCTTGCTCGACTAGTGCTTCGGCTGCCTTGACCGCGGCCTTGGCCGCTTCCTTCGCTTGAATGTCGTTGTCCAACTGGCTCTGCGCAATCGCCCGTTCTTTGGCCAGCGGAGTATCCCGGTTCACATCCATTTCGGTTTTGCCAAGTTGTGCTTGAGCCTGTGCCAGCTGCGCTTTCGCTTGGTCGAGCAACGCTTGTAACGGACGCGGATCAATTTGAAAGAGAATCTGACCCTTACGCACAAACGAACCTTCTTTGTACGTTTGCCTAATGACGTATCCCGCCACCTGGGGCTGAATCTGCGCGTTTATGTAGCCATCGAGCGTCGCCACCCATTCGCTGAAGATCGGGACGTCTTTCTGAAGCACGCTGGCGACTTCAACCTCGGGGCTAGGAGTGGCGGGCGCCGCTTTCGGGTTGCCGCAACCCGCAACCAAGAACACGGCAGTTGGAAGAACAGCCAGAACATGGCGAGTTGCAGCACTGAAAAGAGAACAGTGAATTTTTACTGGCCAACGATGGGATCGCGTTCGCATATCTCGACTACTGGTATTTGCAATTCCACTGCCACGCAACTCATAGTTGGAACTTCCCCAATATCCGCGTCAAATCCGCGAGTACTCTCAGCTGGCAAGTGGCGACTCAAGAACAGTGTCACGATCCGGACACTTCAAGCCCGGGTGGTAGAGCGTTGTAGAAGGTGAAGTCGGGACTCGCACGCGAGGAAAGATTACGAGATTTCAAGCAGCACGAGGGAAACGTCATCAACGGCATGGCCGTGACGCCATGCGGCAACTCGTTCGAGAATTCGGCTTTTCATTTCCGCCAAAGGCAAGGTTGAAGTTTCTTCGACAATCTCTTGGAAGCCATCGAGACCAAGCATTTCGCGATGCGAATTGAAATTCTCAGTCAAGCCATCAGTGTAGAGGACTACGCGGTCTCCTGTTTCGACGGCAGTTTCGACACTTACGTCGGCGCCCACTGCATTTTCAAACAGGCCCAGAATCATGTGCGTCGATTGCAGCAACCGTGGCGACTGTCCCTGGCGGACGATGATTGCCGGCGGATGACCGGCCCCGGCAAACTGCAAGAAGCCACGAGCACGATGAAGGCGCATGGCCGCTACGGTGAAGAAGAAACTTGAACTGGCGAGATTCTGAACCGCGAAATGATTCAGATGCCGCAGCATCGATCCGAGTTCAGCTCCGCTCTCAATCTGTGCCATTGTTTCGGAGTAGATACGGTTGGCAACCAGTGCCGAACTGATGCCGTGACCTGAAACGTCGCAGACGACAACATCCAAACGGTCCTCGCTCGGAATGACGAGACCATAATCTCCCCCAATAGAAGAAGCCGGTTGGTAATAAGCTTCGACAGACACCCCACCCAACATGAGACTTTTCGGTGCGAGACTTTGTTGTACCCGCTCGGCGAGTTGTAGCTCTTGCTCCATTTGGTTTTGGCGCTCGAACAGCAAGACATTGGTCTGACTTAGTTCCTCTTGGATGCGTTTCTGGTCGCTGATGTCGGTAGCGGTGATAATTCCGTAAGCTCGACCATCGTCGCCATGCACGAGGCGGGATGTAACCGCGACCGGCAGGCGTCCGCCATCGGCTTGGGGTATGTAGAATTCGTATCGAGCCCGTCCATGCGTTTCACGGAGCGCGATGAACTCCTGTAATCTTCCGACTTCGTCTGCGGGATATAAATCCATCACTGACCGACCCAGAGTGTCCTCGGCGGACATCTTGCCCATTTCCAAAAACATAGAATTTGCAAAAATAATGCGCCTCTCGTCGTCGCTGATAATCACGCCCTGGTTGAGGGCTTCAAGAACGTTTCCCACCTGATTGAGCCATTGATTCTGTGTTGAGGCCACGAGAACTCTCCGTCCGATTGTGAATTCGCCGTTGCTTTGGGCCCTATGGAACGAGCAGTATCTAAGCGCGCTCGGCCGCTGGATAGTCACTGGGGAGAACTTGGTCGCAGGTGCTGCTCTCTGCCGGCCGAAAGATTCCATGCTTTTTCATCCTAGCGATTAGCGTGGTGCGCTTCATGCCTAACCGTGCGGCTGCGCCATACGGTCCGCCGACTAGCCATCCCGTGGCTTCTAATGCTCCCAAAATCAAAAGGCGCTCCGACTCCTTAAGCGTTCTGCTCGCAGGAAACCCCACAACCGAGTCGACGCGAGTCGGGCGTAGAAGATTGGGGAGCAAGCCGTCATTGGAGAGTATTACCGCGCGTTCGATCACGTTTTGGAGCTCTCGAACGTTTCCCGGCCATGAATACGACTCGAAAGCGCTAACGAATTCATCGGGAATGGCGTCTATGCACTTACCCATTCGGCAGGAAAAGATTTCAACGTAGTGTTCCACCAGCGGGCGGATGTCTTGGCGTCGCTCGCGCAGGGGCGGCAGCGTAATCGGAAATACGTTCAGGCGATAGTACAGGTCGCTACGAAATTGGTTACGCTTCACCATTTGTTCGAGATCCCGGTGAGTCGCCGCGACCAGCCGCACGTCGACGCGGTGGGTTCGTCCACTTCCGAGACGTTCGAATTCCTGCTCTTGCAGAACACGCAGGAGCTTGGGTTGCAACGGGAGTGGTATGTCGCCAACTTCGTCAAGAAAGAGAGTCCCTTTGTCGGCCAATTCAAAGCGGCCAATTTTTTGCGCGATGGCACCGGTAAAAGCGCCTCGCTCATGGCCAAAGAGCTCACTTTCGAGCAAGTCGAAGGGAATGGCGGCACAGTTCAGCTTGATCAGAGGGTGGCCACTACGGGGGCTGGCGTTATGGATCGCGTGAGCGATGAGTTCCTTGCCGGTCCCGGTCTCTCCTAGGATGAGCACTGTAGAATCGGCCGCTGCAACACGCTCCACTTGTTCCAGAACGATTCTTAGGGCAGCACTGTCGCCTATGATCTGCTCGAATCGGCGGGCCCGCCGGTCTTGATCAGCCAGTGTCATCGATTTGAGTCCCTGAGCCCAAGCGCCTTGGTGTGATCCTCGACGGCGGCATGAACAGTGTCCAGTAAGACTGCGTTGTCGAAGGGTTTCGTCAAGAACTCCACTGCCCCATCACGCATGGCTCGAATCCGCATTTTGGCGTCGCCATGCGCTGTGATGAAAATGATCGGTATGCGGCATCGCTCGCCCTTTAGCTTCGCTTGCAGTTCAAGACCGGACATTCCCGGCATACGAACATCGGCGATCAGGCACGCGGCCTTGTATCGTGCCTCGGAATCCAGGAATTGTTCCGCGGAGCCGAAGCAGAGCGTGGATAGCCCCTCCGATTCGATCAGATCTTGTAACGCACACTGAACTGAGTTGTCGTCGTCGACGATGGCAATGAGTCTTGCGCTTTGCTCGCTGCTCATACGCGAAGCCTAACCGCATTCGCAACGACTGCACAATTGGCTCTTAGTAGCGCGCACTACCACTTTGGTGGTAGTCGACTAGAAGCGAAGGCGGAGGAATAGCCGGACGGGCTCTAGATCAGGACCGGCTATTTGCGAGGAGACAGGTCGAGCTTGTCGGCCATTCGCACCAGGTCAACTACTGACCCAGCCTGCATCTTGTGCATGACGTGGCCTCGGTGGACTTTTACTGTGGCCTCGCTGGCTGCAATTTCAGAGGCAATCTGCTTGTTGAGCCTTTCGGAGACGACGAGAGCCATAACCTCCCGCTCTCGCGCAGTCAATGCGTGATAGCGCTCCTGCAGAGCGTGGATCTCGGCCTCTTCTTCCTGACGCATGCCGCCGCAGTCATCACCGATGATGAAGACCGTGGGAATGGCCGCGGATTTCATGCATCTGCCTCGATTCTGGCGGGAAGAGTGAAATGAAAGGTTGCGCCTGCCTCCTGATTGGCGGTGGCCCACACTCGGCCACCGTGAGCCTCCACGATCGATCGGGTTATGGCCAAACCCATGCCCGTGCCCTGTGGTTTTGTGGTATGGAAGGCGGCAAAAATCCGCTCAGTATTTTCCGTCGGCAATCCTACGCCGGTATCGCTGATCGAGACGATTAGCTCACCTTCGGGAGTTAGTCGAGAACTAATCGTCAATTTGCCTCCGGTGTCTTTCATGGCGTCAATCGCGTTCAGCATCAGGTTCATGAACACCTGTTGAAGTTGCACGCTGTCAGCCAGCACCTTAGGCATAGTTTCGTGCAATTCGGTATGGATTTTTATGGAGTGCCGAACCGCTTCTTTCCTAAGCAGAGCGGTTATTTCTCGAATGATGTCTTTTAGGTCGACGATCGCACGCTCAGGAGGCGTACCTTTTCTATAGAAAGACCGCAAATGATTAATAACATCGGCCGCGCGGTTTCCGTCCTGCTCAATTCTCGCTGCTGCTGCACGCGCCCTTTCGAGGTCCGGTGGATCGCGTGCGAGCCATCGCAAACACGCATTGGCGCTGGTGATTGAGGCGGCTATGGGCTGCCTGATTTCGTGCGCCAACGCGGCGGAGAGTTCTCCCATCATATTGACGCGATTGATGTGTGCCAGATCGGCCTCTAACTGCCGCAATTTTTCGCGTTCCTGCTCGGCCTGCTTTCGTTCCGTTATATCCATCGTGATACCGATGTATTCACCCATCTCTCCAAAGCGATTGTGATGTCCAATAGTGCGCAGAAATCGTACGGTGCCGTCAGGATAACAAACACGGAACTCGCGGATGTCGTAATCCGTTCTTGCATGGATTGCATGCTCAAGAGCAGCCGTCACAGCTGCCCGATCTTCCGGGTGAATAGTGTCGAAAAAGCGTTCGAATGGAAGCGGACCATTTCTAGGGTCGAACCCATGCAGGCGGAAGGTTTCGTCCGACAAATGAAACATTTGTTTTGTGTAGAAATTGGTGGCCCAACTGCCGATGTGAGTGAGGCTTTGCGCTTCCGCGAGGTATGCTTTCTCTCTACGCAATTCCTGCGTCAGCAGTTCCTGCTCGGTAACATCCATTGTCGTACCGATAAAGCCTTTGAAAACCTCTTGTTCAATAACGGGAACAGCCACAGCGCGAATGTAGCGCAACTGCCCGTCGGGCCGAACGATCCTCTCTATTTGATCAAAGCCACAGTGTTCCTCTTGCATGCGCTTGATGGTTTCAGCCATAGCGGTTCGGTCTTGCGGATGGATGAGCTCCAGATACCGTTCAACCGTCGGTGCCCCGTTCTGAGGATCCAAACCGTAAATTTTGTACAACTCCTCAGACCAATAGTGACCCGAAT
>Ga0207133_1114_pt1 | contig 12905 bp, 6 predicted proteins | sample Alteio_BWMinHeat_11_FD_153537 | JGI IMG/M metagenome (GOLD analysis project Ga0207133, IMG submission 153537) | Enriched cells from forest soil in Barre Woods Harvard Forest LTER site, Petersham, Massachusetts, United States -... | ecosystem: Environmental > Terrestrial > Soil > Temperate forest >... | reverse complement strand
GGTTTGAATAGCCTTTCAAAAAATAGGCCATGCATTGTGCTTCACGATGTGCGAAATAAATGCCTGGATATAACGGACCTAGATAATATTTGTTCACTTCCCCAGCCTCACAGTAAGCACATAGACTGACTAATGGCTTGGGGTAAATAGATACAACCAGAACAGGCATGATACAATTCATGTGGTTATGTGGGGTTGTACCCAATCCCATACAGTCAGCCAGTAGTGAGTTGCCGCTCATTACTGGTATTAAGCTTGGTTGATTTTTATTAAAAAGTCAACTTTTTTATTTAAATTTTTACCAAAATGGTAATTTAGCCAAGGAGAAGGAGTGTCGCTTGCAGCATAGCCCTAAAAGTAAGAAAGAGCCCACTCTATTGTCCGCAGAGGCCCGTGGGCACCGTTTGAAGCAATTACGCCAACTAACTGGTTCCACCCCAAATAAACCACTTACCCGTGCCGCTATTGAGCGTAAATATGGCATTAATGCTCATTCTTTAAAAAACTGGGAGGATGGCCACGGTGGCGGCTTAACAGAAAGCGGGGCTAGGCGCATGATTAATGTTTATCAGCAAGAGAATATTCACTGCTCTATTCCTTGGCTGATGCAAGGTGTTGGTGCAACACCAACACGTCTTTTGCCTAGTATTCAGCAAGCACCAGATTTTATGCAAAGAACAGACCCTATCGCCACTGCTGTTAAAGAGCAGCAAGATTTTAAGTCATTGCATTTGGAAGGCATCACTTTTGAAGTAAAAGATGATGCTATGGCACCTTTTTATCTATCTGGAGATGTTGTCGGTGGTGTACGTCACTATGCAAGAGATATTGATCAGCTAATTAATTGTGATTGTATTATTGAGACTAACACAGGAGAAACTTGGTTAAGACGCTTACAAAAGAGTACCGTACCAGGACAATATAATCTTTATGCCTTAAATCCGAATACTAAGATTGAACGTCCCGCTTTATATGCAGTTGAAGTTGTGGCTGCCGCACCTGTTATGCGTATTTGGCGTGGAAAAAAGTGGGCTAGCAGCCATTAAGGTTTTGGCCATTCCTCCTGCAAATATCGATTAAAAGAAAAAACTTTAATATCTGGTCGATTAACTACAGTGTAATAAAGCTCGCGACCAGGTACTTTATGCATCTCTACCATCATACCATCTGATTCCCATTGTTCACCTTGCAGCTCTGCATATCCCATCACTTCTTTAGTATAAGGAAACATTTGGCGCCCACGTATAGCCTCTAATATTTTATGTGTCGCTTCTGAATTTTTAGCTATTTCGTAGCAATCTACAAAATCTGCATCATTTCTCACAAAGAAATGTTTTGCGTGCCCATCTGCGTCAATTAATAAAAAACTACAAGAAGAATCCAATAAATAAAATTCGACGATTTTATATTTCTCATATATCTGCATGAAAACCTTAACAAATTGTTCATCACGCAAGGGTTTTAGCAAATGTAATAGCGGTCCAGCCAATTTTATACCCAAATTAACAAATTGTTGCCAAGTATTTTCACGGATTAGATTGTTTATTTTTACCGCTACTTTGGCATAATCCCCTTCTTTTACTAGAAAACCATCAATTATTTTTTGGTTAAATGCCTGAACTGCAGCGGCATCAGTAGTTTGCCCAGTAAACAAAGTAAGATGCACTGGCCAATTTTCTTCACGGACAGCACTACAAAATTCTAAACCATCTATTTTCTTCATGGCACGATCAATCATGATATGGAGGCTTTTTTTAAAACGGGTGGGCTCCTCTAGATTCCCAGGCAATCGGGAATAATCAATAGCAAAAGTTTCTTGTGTGCTTGGCTCAGGATTGTCAAATGTTTGCTGAGTAATTAAAGCCGACAGTGTGTCAGGATGATATACGTGCGTCTTCAAATATTGCATTATTTTTTGTGGATCATTATTTACTACGTAAGGAATATCATGGGCGAGAACCAGGCTCAGATCAGTTAATATTTTTGGATCATCATCTAATATAACCACATTCGTGGGGTGATACATGAGCGGAATTTCGGTGGATTTTTTAGTCATAAACAATACCTCCATGTAAGAACAATATATTATATCCGACTCATCCCTGTAAAGGCAAAGTAATCTTAAAACGAGTGTATTTTCCTAGCTCAGATTCACAAGTAATATCTCCTTCCATCTTACGCAATACCATCTTACAAAAATAAAGGCCAAGCCCAATGCTAACAGCTGTTTGTTTTTTAGTAGTGTAGAATGCCTCAAAAATATGGGGTAGCGCCATTGGAGCGATTCCTTTTGCAGTATCTTCCACGTGCAGATTAACCATGTTTTTTTCGAGATCACTCCAAATAGTAATTTCGCCTCGTCTTTCTGCATCAATAACATGCAATGCATTTTTTATTAAATTGTGTAATACATGCATCACCATTAATTCCTGGCCTAAAACAGTAACATCATCGATGTGTTTGATTTTACATAAATGGTTTTCGTCAGCATTAAAAGGATATTCTGCAATAGCTTTTACTACCATTTGTTTTAAGGAGAAAGGTGCAGCTTCAACCTGAGCATTGGAATCACTATAATGCAACCCTGCCAAAACAGTAGTAATCGTTGTATCTGCATATTTAACAGAGCGCCCCATATTAGCGATTGATTGTTTTAATAATTCTAATCGATGTGGGCGAATAGCTTCTGTTTTTCCCAAGTCAACGCTTTTTTCATAACCTGCAATTAACTGCGGCAATAATTGTTCAATAGCATACACGCTCATACCCAGAGAGGTCAGAGGCGTACGTAACTCATGTGCAATCATACCGCCTAATGCCGACATGGCTTTAAAACGCGCTTCACTTGCTTCAGCATTTCTAAGTTTTTCTTCAAGTGCTTTTAGCTTGGTTATATCCGCTGATACACCCAAAATACCAACTATGTTATTAGCTTCACAGTATAACGGTGACTTACTAGTTAGCATAATACGCTGCGACCCATCAGATTTTGGAATAATTTCCTCGACTATCACTTCTCTACCGGTTTTGATAATCTGCATATCAATTTCATGTAAATCTCGAATTCTTACTTCATCCCAACCAAAACTGTAGTCAGTTTTCCCAACGATATCTTTCGGAGATCGCAATCCTAAATATTCCGCTACATGCTTATTACAACCCTTATAAATTAAATTTTTATCTTTCCAATAAATATATTCAGGCAAATTTTCCAAAATGTTCTGTAAATAAATTTTATCACTTATATTGTCGTCTGCGCCTATATTCATTAAACAGCCCTCAAAAGGGATTGGTCGGTAACGGATAACATACAACGTTGGAAGTCATGACGATCTATATAGGCTCGTAATTGAATAGTCAAAGCTTGCCATTCTTCTAACATCGGATAATGACCGCTATCAGGAAAAACATAATACTCTATGTTTTCCAGCATTGCCGCAACATCATCTGTCCACATGTAAAAAGGACAAGAAGCATCATATAAACCTAACGCTAAAAATGTTTGGGTATGATACGCAATCGCTCTAAAATCAAAATTTTGAATTAATGAAAAATATCGATTTACAAGCGGTTCATCTAACACAACATGATCCCATAAATTCTGCCAAAACATCTGCCGTGGATATTTGTAAAAATATGCTCTTCTTGCATTATAACTGTGCACAAAACTCACCCTATCAATTTTATGTAGTCTTCTTTGATCGCGCATAAAAAGACGATGTCGCCTATGACTGGCATTTTGTTGAAAAAAATCTGTTGTTAATTTATTTTTATAGCCTCCCCAAATGGGAGAAGCGCAAAGTAAAATATTAAACAGCACTCTATCTGGGTATCTAGTAGAATATTCCATAGCTAGAACACCAGCCGCAGAATGCCCAAACAGCACTACCGTATCTAATTGCAATTGCGCTCTAGTACTTTCTACTGCACCAACAAAATCTTCTAACTGCAAGCAGTCATAGTGACAACTACTACTCCGCTCGGAAAGCGCAAAAAAATCGACAAAATAAATAGTAAATTGCTCATCCCATGCAGCAGGAATAAAACCAGGTTTTTCAAATAAAGTTGCTGGACCTAAAACAAGCAAGGAAAGAAGACCATTACCACGTACATGAACAGGCAATCTTTTACCTAAAGCCTCTATGAATAGTGGGCTGGATATCGATCTCATAAATAAGCACCGCGTGTTAACTTATTCTTTAAAGATTTTAGCAAATATGTGTCCAATTTGCATGGCATTTTTTGCTGTTAAGATAGTACGATGATCTCCATCAATTTTATATATCTTAACTTTACCATAAGAATGTTCCGACCAATGATTGCCGGCATCATCAATGGCCATATACTCTGGCAATATTTTCTTAGCTTTAAATAATACAATAGTAGCGTGGATTTTCTGCGGCCGGTAATGAAACAATAGCTGCATACGTTGCCAAGCTGAAGAAAGCAAGCGTTGTTTATTAACAAACGCTGGTATATTTGCACCCATTTCATTTAATGTTGATTGCATGGCTACCTGAAATTCATCATAATTTTTTAAATTTTTAGAAGATATAGCCCAACCATCAATAAGAAATACTTGTTGAACCTTTTCACCAGCAGCCTCTAACTGTTTCACTATTTCAAAAGCAACGTTAGCTCCAAAAGAATACCCAACAATCCAATAAGGTCCATTGGGGTGCGCCGAACGGATTACTTGTAAGTATGCGTGGGCCATATCCTCCACACTTGTAAAAGATGTATCGGTAGATTCAATGCTGGGATCTTGCAATCCATAACAAGGAGATGCTTTAGGCAAGTGTGTGACTAGCTCTGAATAACAGAAAATCATACCACTGACAGGATGTATTAAAAAAATAGGACTTTTATTACCTTTGTTTTTTAAATTAACTAGACACGATGGTATCACAGACAATTTCTGATTTTTAATCATATGAGACAATGACATAAGATCATGACTAACCAATGCAGACAATGAAATGGGTACGGAAAATGTGCTTTGAATCATTTCTATTAAACGGATAGCTGCTAATGAATCACCACCTAAATCATAAAACTTATCTGAAAAATTGATGTTTCTTATACCTAAACAAATAGAAAAAATATCTTTTAACTTCTCTTCTACGTTATGCGACTTTTGCACGTTCTGTAATTGATCTATGCAGCCTTCACTTACTGGATTAACCCAATATTGAAGACGATCATTGAAACTCTCCATAGTAACAATAATATTATGGCGCCTCATGAAAAGATCAAAATTGTTATCCAAACACGCTATTGCCATGGCTGGCTGCAGCTTAGATTTTATAGTTTTAGCAGCACTTGGTTGGGGACTAACAAAATCCCAAGCATCCCAATTAATACTTAACCAATGTGTTTTATCATCGTTGGTATCTGCTGCTACCGCATCAAGATAGCAATTAGCAGCAGCGTAAGCAGATAATCCTATACCACCTAATACAGTTGCAACTGAAGAAAACAAAATACAAAAGTTTGCTGATATGTCACGCCTTAATCGCCGTAAAACCTGAACCCCTTGTATCTTTGACGCAAATTGCTCAGTCACCTTCTTGAAAGATAGATTTTCGATTAAGGTATTTGTCGACATGTCCAGCACACCAGCCAGATAAAAAATTCCGTCACATTGTTGAGATTTTTTTTTAATATCGGCAAACAAATTTTTCATTGAATCATAGCAAGAGACATCCGCTTGCACTATATTCATTGAGGCAGCATATGTTTTAATTGCATGTAACTCCTGCTCTTTATCTGCGACCGGCAAAGAACGAGATACCAACCATAAATGTGCCTGATATTTTTCAGCTAAAAACCGTGCTAATTCTAATCCAATATTACCAGTGCCTCCTAAAATCAGATACACACCCTGTGATTTCAGCAGCATTTCTTTATGATAAAATTTATTTAAAAATGGTCTAAATTTCTTAACCAATCGAACCCCATTGCGATAAGCAAGGAAACATTCTGATGCTGGAAAAACAGCATCTTCCATAATATTTTTTGCACACAGATTTTTAAAATCAGAACCAATATCAATCGCTCGACAACGCACACCCGGGTATTCCTGTGGTATGGTAATACATGCCCCCATCACGGTTGCTTTGATTGGTATCAAAGCATCATCTTGTAAAATTTTTTCTATAAAATCTACCAAAATAATGATAGACAAGTTTACTAACAATGCATGATGCAAAAAAGTCTGTGCAAAATAAATAAGATACCAAAAATCGTCGCCTTTCATCACGCGATTTTTTTTATTACCCGATACACTCCAACCATAAATAAAATAATTAGGCAGTTTATTTTTTTTACAAAGCACATCAAACAATTGAACATAATCTGCTTTTGATTTTGGATTAATTTCATAGTGATTACGTTTTAATTCTTTGAATTTCTTGCCTTGTGTAACGCATATAATGTTTTGCTTATTTGCAGTTAAGCATTGTATTAGCTCAATAGCAATGTCAAATTGATCAGAAAAAATTAACCAGTCTTTCTTAGATAATAAAGCAACCTGTGTTGTAAGATTTAGATTATTTAGTTCCCAATAAGGCTCATAAAGTACCGGACTGTTACTAACTAATGCAATATTATGATCAGGATCAATCCAGTATTTTTGTCTCGAAAAAGTGGGCTCCAAAACAGAACACTCGCGCTTTTGATCAATAGATTCCTCCAAAATAATATGCGCATTAGTACCACCAATACCAAATGAACTCACGCCAGCCGTACGAGGATGATCTCCATGCATCGGCCAAAAAATCGTTTCTCTATTTACATAAAATGGAGAATCCCACCATGCAATATGTGGATTGGGCACTTCACAATGAAGGGAAGTGGGAATGACTTTGTTTTGCAAACAAAGCACTGTTTTAATGAACCCCACCACTCCCGCCGCTACATCAGCATGTCCAATATTCGTTTTAACAGAACCAATAGCACAATAATTCTTTTTCTTTGTGTAATGCCTAAAGGCCTTGGTTAAAGCAGCAATTTCGATTGGATCGCCAATGAGCGTACCGGTACCATGTGCTTCTATATAAGAAATAGATTCTGGATGCACTTTTGTTAATGCCATTGCAATACAACGAGCTTGTTCCAAGATGCTCGGGGCAAAATAACCCGCCTTCGCTGCACCATCATTATTCACAGCATAACTCTTTATCACAGCATCAATATTATCCTCGTCTCGTAAAGCATCTTGTAGCTTTTTTAATACCACAACACCAACTGCATTAGCACTCACTGTCCCGGTCGCCTTTGCATCGAAAGCACGACACTGTCCATTTTCAGAAAAAATTCCACCTTCTTGGTATAAATACCCTCTTATCTGCGGCACACGAATAGACACACCACCGGCTATAGCGATATCACAATCTCCCATGATTAACGATTGACAAGCCTGGATAATACTGACCAACGAAGTAGAGCAAGCAGTACTGATATTAAGACTGGGCCCCTTCAAATTTAGGTAATAAGAAACCTTAGTAGCCAAAAAATGTATACTGTTTGCAATTTGTGCTTGATAGTAAGAGTAATCTTTTAAAAAATCTGAATTTTTTAGCAGACAATTTTCTAAATAACTATTATCACTCATGCCAGCAAATACACCGATCATCTGCTTATGCGTATCAGAACTATAACCTGCTGCGTCTAATGCTTCCCAACACACTTCTAAAAATAACCTATGTTGCGGATCCATGATTGCTGCATCATACGGACTAATACCAAAAAAATCTGCGTCAAATTGCTCTATATTATCTAAAATGCCACGAGCCTTAACATAACGTGGGTTATCAATTAATTTTTCCGATACACCCGCTTGTTTAAGCTCCCAGTCACTAAAACGATAAATACTATCTTTCCCTGCTTGTAAATTAAGCCAAAATTCCTGTATATTTTGCGCACCAGGAAATCGCCCGGCCATACCAATAACAGCAATATCATCCACAGTAGTGGTAATAGCTCTATGCTTGCTATGATTGTTCATTTTCATCAGAAAATCTAATTCTTTTAGAGTTTAATATAGGTGACTTTACCTTTTTATCGTGTTGTAAGTCATGATATGACTTACATTGATGTTTAAAATATGCCGCTAACGACCCAACTGTTGGATAAGTAAACAACGTGACAATGTTGACTTCTTGTTTTAATTTTTCCCCTAGCATGCTAGCCAATTGCAGTAGGCTCATAGAGTTAAATCCGTAATCCAAGAAATTTTTGTCCCTGTTTACATGAGCACAGCACAAGATATTTCGAATAACACGAACAATTTTTTTTTCTAACGCATTAGTTTTATCAACATCGCTCTTTGTGAGTAGCTTACTTGATGTGAGCTGCAATAATTTTTGCCTATCTACTTTACCATTAGGTGTTAAAGGAAATTGTTTAATCTCTACAAACTGAGCAGGCACCATATAATGTGGCAATATTGACTGCATATGTTGTCGCAGTGCATCTACATTATATTTGCCGGGTTTTATGATAACATAAGCATATAATATTTTAGTACCAACATGCTGCCGTACAACACATGCGGCTTTAATAACATTCGGATGACTTTCAAGTACATGCTCAACTTCAGATAATTCTACTCTAAATCCTCTGATTTTTACTTGTTCATCTATGCGACCTAAATATTCTAAATTCCCAGTTGACAACCATCGCCCCAGGTCGCCGGTTTTATAAAAAATATTTTTTTTCCTATTATTTGCAACAAATACACCAATATTTGATAAAAATTTTTCCGCCGTCATGGCAGGATTATTAAAATAGCCACGCGCCACTCCAACTCCTCCCACATAAATTTCTCCAGGCACCCCTAGTGGGGTGGGATGCAAATTTTTATCTAATACCAATATGTTTGTATTCGGCAATGGCTTGCCTATTATGGTAGGAAAAGTATTAGCATCTAAAGCTGCTATTGTAGAACAAATTGCAGTTTCTGTTATGCCATATACATTGATGAGCAAATGGTTTTTTGCCCAAAAATGAATCGTGTTTTGATCACAAGCCTCGCCACCCGGAGCAATTGTTACTAAATCCGGCAACAACTCTAGTGGAAGACTGGCTAAAACAGAACTTGATAAAATAATGGTGGTAATTTTATATTGCTTAAGCGCATCCATAATTGCTCGAGGGGAAAATATATCATGATCTATTATATAAAGAGTCGCCCCACCCAAAAGAACCATACACCATTCTGCAACCGACACATCAAAACTAAATGACGCAAGTTGCAAAATACGACTACGGGTAGTAATGCGTAATTTATCAATGCAAGATAACGCAGTATTTACTACAGATCTGTGTTCAAGCACTACTCCTTTTGGAACACCAGTCGATCCAGAAGTATAAATGATATACATAGCATCTGTTGAATTCATCGGTAAAGCAAGATTCATCTTGGAATAGCTGTTGCTGCCCCACTGGAACTCATCTATGATAATTACTAAAGAATGGTGGCTATGCTGCCTTGCTATTTCTTGTAATATTATAACTTGCCTTTTTTCTGTGATAATGGCTGCCGGTTTACTGTCTTGTAATAAATATTGTATTCTTTCTATAGGATAATTAGGATCAATAGGAACATACACGCATCCTGCTTTCAAAACTGCCAAGATAGCAACGATTATATCCAACCCTGGCCTGAGACATATTGCTATACGTGTTTCTTTTTCTGTACTATATTGCAATAAATAATGTGCTAATTGATTAGCGCGCTCATTCAGAAATTTGTAGTTTATTGATTGGTTTCTATAATAAAGCGCAGCAGCTGACGGTGTTTTTTTCACGCGCTCCTCAAACAATTGATGCACTGTTTTTTCTAATGGGTACCGTACATCTGTTGCATTCCACTTTCGGATCAATTGATCCTCTGTCGGTATCAACGTAGGTAAACGAGATATTTTCTGTGTATGCCTATGCTCATTCATTAATTGACATAAGATCTCTTGAAAATATATCAAAATAGCACTGGCAAAGGCATGTGTGAATAATCCTGCATCATAATGCAAATTCATTCTTAAAAAATTTCTCTCATTTATCACCTCAAATACGAGGGAATACGGAATATGTAACTTAAATGATGCAGAACACTTTAAATCTGCAAACTCTTGCCCCAACATGGTATTAATTGAATGTGGCTTGTAATCTACAACACACTGATACAGTGGCACATCCAATGGCACACCCGCTAATTTTCTCACCACACCAAGCGGCACATTAATATATTTTTTCAGATCCGTGCTTCGCTTTCGTATCCTTTTGAGATATTCAATAATTTTTTCATCATAATTAATATCTATTCGCACAGGCAAAGTATTAATAAATAGTCCCACACAATTTTTAACAACATCTTTTGGATATACCAACACGGAACCAAATATAACATTTGATTTTCCGCTATAATTTGATAGTACAATCCCTAAAGCGGCTTGTAACATCGTGTTAACAGTAAGATGGTGCTTTAATATAAACGCATTTAGTTTTTTATATTTGCTTTCTGAGAAGTTGGCAGAAACGTGATGTAAGCTAGTTAAACTTTTTTTTATCTGTGAATACACAGGAACAAACCCGATATCATGATATTCATGATAAATTTTTTGCCAAAAAACTTTTGCACTTTTAGTAATTAAATATTTTTCATAATCATGAATTATCTCATTATCTATGAGCTTACTCAGCTTGGGCTTAGTGTTTTCCAATAAACAGCAATAAATAGAAAAAACTTCTTTTATTACTAATTCTACTGATGCTCCATCCATTAAAATATGATGCCTAGTCCAGACGACAGAATAATTTTTATCATTAAATTTAAAAAACGTTAAACGCATTAAAGGGGCATGTGATAAGTCTATAGGATTTTTTAAATCACCATCCAAAAAAGCATCAAAAGCATGAACCTGGTCTGCCTGACCAAATGCTGAATAATCATAGTAGGCTACCGGTATGGAGGCTTGTGCTTGAACTAATAGAGACGATTTATTAATATCTTTCAAATCAATACAAATAGCAGAACGTAATACACTATGTCGATTAATTGCGATATTAAATGCTTTGGTAAACAATATAGAATCTATTTTATGCTTGATTGAAAGCAACATTTGTACAATATAAAATTGCCGTGATGCTTGATCACGTAAAATCTCAAATAGTACTCCTTTTTGTGTATTACTGAGGGGGAAGATACTCTTCTGTGTTGCCTGCATAATAAACTAACGGTTACATCAGGGTTTAATATGAAGTTTACATTAGTAACACCTATGTATTAATGAGTTAAGTATACCCTGTAGATCAACAACTAAACAGTACACCCATATAAACTCTATATTATTGTCATGGGTTACATTTTAAGAACACATCACATAGATTGAGCCAAGATCAACAGTCACGGGTTTTCCAGCGATTTTTCTGTACACTGTACACAAGAAGATAAAATTATACTGATATACTGAATCTTGGGTTCTGCAGTGTTGACTTATAAATACTCATCTGTCACCATTTGTTTGTCAGACGACACCTCAAATAGCTACTCCGCTGGATTTCAAAGCACCTTTAACCGTTACAGAGTTCATTTATGACTCCACGTCTTATTCGCCTGCGGGATGCCCCGCAGTATCTCGGTATGGATATCCATCGATTTAACGCAGAAGTCCGACCTGATGTGATTGTCATCCCAATCGGGAAACAAGGCATCGCATTCGATCGACTTGACTTAGACGCCTGGGCCGATAATTATAAGCGGCTCAAGGGGCGTCCAGTTGCTTCAACTAACGGGAGAAGCTTATGGGACGCAAATATACGACTGGACTCCAAAAACGTAATGGGATCTGGTATATCGATAAACAAATCTCTAGACGCCGCATTTGCGAAAGCTGTGGCACGAGCGACCTTAAGGAAGCGGAACGCTACCTCGCAAAACGTCTAGAGGAAATACGGCAAGCGTCGATTTACGGCGTTAGGCCGGAGCGGCTTTTTAAAGAAGCTGCGATTAAATTTTTAGAGGAAAATGAGCACTTGGCAAGCTTGGACAGATATGCAAGAGCACTCAGAATGATAGATCCTTTCATTGGTAATTTACCTTTGAATGCTATTCATATGGGTAGCGTGCAGGACTTTATACAACGTGAACGACGTCGAAATATTACGTCGCGCACGATTAACTATAGTCTGCAAGCAGTTCGACGCATCGTAAATCTCGCCGCTAAAGAGTGGCTAGATGAACATAATCTTACTTGGTTAGCCAATGCTCCTAAAATTAAACTGTTGCCTGAGCATGACAAAAGACCTCCCTACCCGCTCAGTTGGGAAGAGCAAAATCGTTTGTTTAAGGAATTGCCGGATCATTTGGAAAAAATGGCATTGTTCGCCGTAAATACCGGCTGCCGAGAAACTGAAATTTGCTCTTTGCAATGGGACTGGGAAGTAAAAGTGCCAGAGCTGCCAAGTGGTTTGGTATTTATCATACCAAAAGGTATTGTCAAAAATCGTGAAGAACGTGTAGTGGTTATTAATGAAACGGCACGCGAAGTCATTGAAGCATGCCGACATCAAAATGCTACTCATGTTTTTACCTATAAAGACAAGCCCTTAAAAACCATGCTCAACGATGGCTGGATAGACGCAAGAAAGCGTGCTGACCTATCACATGTCCGAGTACACGATCTGAAGCATACTTTTGGCCGGCGATTACGCGCGGCTGGCGTGAGCTTCGAAGATCGTCAGGATTTGCTGGGACATCGATCAGGTCGCATTACAACGCACTACTCCGCTGCTGAATTAAATAATCTTTATGAAGCAGCCAATCGTGTTTGTAAACAGAACGGGAGTTACCCTACTTTGACGTTACTACGGCGATTATCTGATTACAGTCATGACAGAAAAAA
>Ga0207133_1112_pt1 | contig 13005 bp, 9 predicted proteins | sample Alteio_BWMinHeat_11_FD_153537 | JGI IMG/M metagenome (GOLD analysis project Ga0207133, IMG submission 153537) | Enriched cells from forest soil in Barre Woods Harvard Forest LTER site, Petersham, Massachusetts, United States -... | ecosystem: Environmental > Terrestrial > Soil > Temperate forest >... | reverse complement strand
CTTGGAATGCCTGACATCCGGTGGCCATTTCATAGAGCACCAGGCCAAAGGAAAACAGATCGGAACGCGCATCGAGGGTTTCGCCGCGCACCTGCTCGGGGGACATATAAGCCGCAGTGCCCAGGGCTATGCCGGTGCGTGTGAGGCTAAGGTGGATGGGTGTGGTTTCGCTTTGCGGGCTATTCGGAGGCTTCTCAACGGTCTCAACGTTGAAGACGGTCACGGCACTCGCTCGCTTTGCTAAACCGAAGTCCAAAATCTTGACGACACCACGGGACGTGACCAAAATATTTGCTGGTTTAATGTCACGGTGAATGATGTCCTGGTGGTGCGCCGCGGCCAGGCCGTCGGCTATTTGCGCGGCCAGGGAGAGCAGTTCCTCGGTCTGAAATGGTGCGCCTTCGTGGGACGCGGAATTAATTCGATCTCGCAGCGTTCGCCCTTCCAACAATTGCATGACGATGAACGGTCTGCCCTCATGCTCGCCAAATTCATGCACCGCGCAGATGTGGGGATGATCGAGCGCCGAGGCGGCGCGCGCTTCGCGTTCGAAGCGCTCCAGCGCCACCGCATCATTGGCCATCTCGTCAGGCAGAAACTTCAAGGCTACACCGCGGCCGAGTTTGATGTCCTCGGCGCGGTACACCAAGCCCATGCCGCCGCCGCCCAGCACGCCAAGCACCCGGTAATGCGAAATCTTTTTGCCGATCAGCCCCGCACCTAAGCCGGCCTCTTCCTCAGCAGATGGGCTTCTGCTCGAATCCCTGGTCTCTCCGACGACAGCAGGCGCTGGGCTGAGCCAGGGCTCGATACACGATTCCACCGGCACGAGCAATCGGTAGCCACGGCGGGCGACTGTCCCAACGTACTTCGGATTGTCAGCAGAATCGCCTAATGCCTGACGAAGCTTTTTGATGGCGGTGTGGATGCTGTGATCGAACTCTACCACTGTGTCGTTGGGCCAGAGCCTCTTTTGAATCTCGCCCAGAGTGACCACGTCTCCGCGGCGTTGAACCAGCATCAGCAGGATTTGGAAGGGTTGCTCCTGAAGGACGATCTTGCGCGTTCCTTTGCGGAGTTCTCCAGCCCGGAGATCGAATTCGAAGTCTCCGAAACAGACACGATTGGGGATTGCAACCTCCATGGATGCGCCAGAGTGGGAGCGAGTCTAGCACCTCGGAGAGACTTCATCCAACCAGCACTTAGGGGAGGAATCCTTCAGCATCGGTTGGCCAAGCCTCGACTACAAGAGCGAGCTCCCGACTAACCTCTCTAGCCTGAGTCGTTTAGCGGTTCAGCGACAACTCAGCGGTAAATCAACGCTAGTGCATGGCGCTCCGCGGCCCGTATCCCGCAAAGTTCACGCAACCACGCATGTGGATGAAAAGAGATTTGCGAAACTCTGGAGGCAATATGAAAAAAGAGACTATGCGCTGTTGGTTCGGATGGATTGCAGCGGTGGTTCTGTGCGTTACTCTGGCAATCCCAATTCGGGTGGCTGGACAGGAAGCAAAAAAAGGGCACCATTATTACAAACTCTTTGACCTGGGCACATTCGGGGGGCTGAACAGTTACCTTTCGTACCCTTTGCCGTCGGAGGTGCAGCTCAATCGACGCGGGATGGTCGTCGGTATAGCGGACACTCCCAATCCCGATCCCTACTCTCCAAACTGTATCGTGAGCGAATGTGCTTTGGCGCACGCGTTTCAGTGGCGGAAAGGAGTGCTGACCGACTTGGGGGCGCTTCCAGGAAACAATAACAGCTACGCTTTTGCTTCGAACGATCTTGGAGTAATTGTCGGAATTTCGGAAAACGGAGTCATCGACCCCCTGACTGGCTTTCCTGAGGTTGACGGAGTCATCTGGACGGACGGGAAGATCCTAGACGTGGGAACACTCGGGGGGAACGGTAGCTTTACGGGCAATGTCAACCGTTGGGGCCAAGTGGTCGGAGCGGCGCTCAATAACATCCCTGATTCCTTGGCGGGCGGACTGGCGATTCCTCCGTTCTTCCCCGTAGCGACACAAATGCATGCCTTTCTCTGGCAGAACGGGAAGATGCATGACTTGGGGACATTGGGAGGGCCCGACAGCCAAGCTCAGTTTGTGAATGTATGGGGGCAGGTCGCCGGGCAATCCTACACTAATTCAGTCGTGAACCCCGGCACCGGAATTCCAACGGAGGATCCATTCCTCTGGCAACACGGTCGAATGATCGACCTCGGCACGCTCGGTGGCACACTGGGGTATGCAAACTGGCTCACGCAGGGAGGTCAGGTGGTCGGAACCTCGAACTTAGCCGGAGACACGACGCATCACGCGTTCCTTTGGGAGCGGGGAAAGCTCAGGGATCTGGGCACACTCGGCGGGAATAACTCAGAGGCGTGGTTCGCCAACGACGAGGGGGAGGTTGTTGGCAGGGCGGATATTTCGACGAGCAGTACGAATCACCACGCGTTTGTTTGGAAGAATGGCGTGATGACTGATCTGGGTACGGTGGCTGGCCAGCCGCTGAGTACGGCGGAAGGCATTAATTCCAAGGGTCAAATAGTTGGCGATTCTAATGGTAATGGCTGGTTGTGGGAGAACGGTTCGATCGTCGACCTGAACTCTCTTGTGCTTCCCGGCGCCACCGTGCACGTGGCAGGCGCAGCCGCTATCAATGACCGTGGAGAAATCGTCGCCGCGGGACTGCCCCCCGACGGGAGAGAGCATGTGATCCTGCTGATTCCTTGCGATCAGGATCACGTTGACGTCGAGGGCTGTGATTTTGAGGCAGTAGAGGCGACCGCAACAGCTGGGACTAACTCGGCGCAGGTCGCTCAGGCTGTGGCAATGACCGTGAGCCTGCCCAAAGTGTCCGCCAGCAATACGATCGTGCAAATTCCTTCCTTGAGGACGAACCGCACTCGCCGGATCGAAAGCTTGCCACAGAAATGACTCCTGCAAGCGTGCGGATTCATTTCACCAGTACTCCTGTGGACCGCAGGTCACCGCGATTCGGATGAGGCTATCCCTCAGGGGTATTGAAATTCCATCATGCACATATGCGGCACCTAAACGGCTAACGAGATATGGAACAACAAATTCAGGCGATGTGATTGGGCTTTACGACATCGCTTGCTGGTGTTCCCAATGTGGCATTAGAAATTGTTAGGCTCTAGTCTACATACAGCCTCATCCAATCGAGCTTTCCGGATTTGTCGGTCTCCAGATAGAGATTGACCAGGGGGTCTTTGCTCTTCCACCAACAAGAACGCTCTCCTCGTTCAGAGGGTTCACCCAGGAGCGTGAGGATCGCTTCAATATCGGAACCCTGCTGCGTATTCCGTTCGATGTGAGAGAAGAATAGCCATTGCAGATCCCGTGCATTGCGGCTTTTCCGCCAGCGCTCGCCCTTCGCGGCAATTTTCTCGGGAGTGACGGGCCCTGCTTCGTCCAGAAAAATGGCGGCGTCCTTGGCCAGCGGGCCACCTTCTGCCGCTAGTCGTTCGATGCGCGCGATGACGCGCGGGCCGCCGAGCATCCTCATCTCGTGGAAGGCACTCTGCAGATGGCGAATACTCGATTTTTCCGTATCTAGGGCCAAGACAAAGTCTATGGCCTGGTCGCGGCTAAGATCACGAATGACGTAGTACTCGGAGGGCAGAACGCCAGTTTCCTGGTAAATCTTCGTTGCGAGGGGCTGCGCTCGTCGCAGAATGCGTTCCCGATAGTCAGCCAGCCGCGAGTCATTTCGCAGCGCGAGTTGCCGGATTACTCCGCCAGCACAGCGGTGATCGTCGGGATCGTCACGCTCCCAGGCGTCAGCCAGATCGGCAAGATCGTCATCCGAAACGGAGGCGAGCCAAAGCTCAATTTCCCCCAGTGGGTTTTGCGATTTGAGCAGGTGTTTCCACTCGGGCGAACAGAGCAGCCGACCCGTGAGCCTGGTGTGTGGATTGTAGTCCCATTCGTCGGGGGCAGGTTGGGGCGGGAAGCTGCAGGCAGCGTTCATGGGCCATTTGACGCACTCAGTGCCCTCCCAACCTGCTTCTATCATCAGGAGCAATCGTTCGCGTGATCGTTCCGTAAGAATGTTGCTGAGATCATAGACCAGCCTCGGGCGGTCCTCTTCCGAAACCTGCTCCAGCGGAATGCCGGTAAGGAATTCGCTGAGCCAGGCAAAATCCATGATGTGAAGCACGTACATCGAATGTTGCGCAATGTCATCGGGGTATCGCTCTACCACGTGCTTGCGCAAAACGCGCACCAGGCGGTCGCGGCGAGCGAGGGACCACCGCGCGTCGAGTTTTGCCCACGCGAAATGCTTGAGTGTCGAGAGAGCGACGTGCTGATCGTCGATGCCCCCGGATTCTACGATTAGAATCAAGTCTTCGAGTGCAGCGGCAGAAGCCGCCTTGAAGATTTTCTCGGCAGGGCTGTGCTGCTTCGGCCAAGGCGAAATGGCGCGGCATGCGACCCACTCGGGAAGGGAAGTAATGGCCATGGCTATCACTCAAAGCTATCGCGAGACGAGTGGTGGGTCCAAGGAAGATTGCGGCCTGTTGATGTAAGGCCAAAGGATCGAAATCCAGTTTGGCAGTCGGTTGATCAAGTCGCCTTGCAGGAAGCGCTCTCCGCGCGTGGCATCGATCCTGGACATAGCCACTCGGAAGTAATCCACTTGGACCTCGATTCTTGCACGGGGCAACCTCTAGGATTCTATCGCCCTGGGCGATTCTGTTTGCCGCCGCTTTCCGTATTCGAGCCAGGAGAGAAGAATGACGACGACATCGAATAACGACACTCAGAGGTGTTTCTGCGCTGTTGTGCAGTAACAAACGCGAAAAATACAAGCGTAGCGAGCGTTTTCAGGCGTCCCTCGAGCATTTCCCTACCGTTCGCCTTGCCATCTAGAATGGCATATGGCATTCTAGATGGTATGACGATCAAGATTGATAAGGCCGGCCGAATCGTTCTACCCAAGCCTGTGCGGGAGCGGTTCCACCTTCGCGAAGGATCCGAGCTTGAACTTGAGGAGCGCTCGGACGGCTTGACTCTAAGACCTGTCGAACAACGATCTTCTATGGTCCAAGAGAAAGGCATCTGGGTTCACCTAGGCAAGGTGCCTCGCGGCTTTGACTGGGGTAGCGTTGTTGAAGCGATCCGAGACGAGAGAATTAAAGACGCTTCAGGGATATGAAGGCATATCTTGATACCGCCGTTCTGGTGGCAGCGTCTGTGGCTGACCATCCCCATCACAGTCAATCCTTGGCGGCTCTGCAGTTGGTTCGCAAAAAAACGATGATTGGGCATATCAGTGGTCATGGTCTTTCTGAGGTTTATGCGGTTCTGACGCGCACGCCATTTACGCCGCCAATCTATCCGATGGAGGCATGGAAACTACTCTCTATGAACGTACTCCCTTGTTTTCAAATCGTGACTCTGACGCCGGAGATGTACCGGGAGACGATACAAGAATGTGCGGACCGTGGATGGATAGGGGGGCGTATCTACGACGCTCTCCACCTGTGCTGCGCGAAGAAAGCAGGTTGCGATCGAATCTACACTCTCAACATCCGACACTTTCAAAAGCTGGCGCCGGATTTGGCAGACCGCATCGGCGCCCCTTAAGGCTTCATGACGCTCGGAACGTGTGAGCTGCTGGAAGTGACCCACTGCCAGGCTAGCGCGGGTCCGGAGCAATCGGCGTTTGTGAAGACAAAATGCATGAGGCGCGACGTGAAAAAAAAAGTGCCGGGGCCCGGCTCGCACATGGTAGCCACGACTCGATCACTCCGCAGCTCACGTTCCGCCTCGAGGTGGCAGCGTAAGAATTAGGTGCCCAGATTCGCGGTCGGCACTAGTGCTAGTTGGGATTTTGATACGGATGCCGCCTTTGCTGGATCGATTGGCTCAACTTCCTTACTCCCGCATAGGAGCAGTCAAGCCTGAGCCGTAAGAGTCCCCACAAGTTTGATCGAGAAGTCGTCCCCGGCGAGGTTTCCGGCCGCCACCAGCGTCACGTTTCCTTGTCCCAAGGCCGGCATGTCGGCCGGCGAGCCCGTCTCCATATACCGGTTGCTAGGCGAGGTTGCCACGCCCGTTGACAGGAGAAATGTTACATCAGCGCTAACGTCCTTCCCGAAGATCGACGTCGTACCCGTTATTTTAAAGTTAGGGATAGTTATCTGGCCGTCCGTCTGGAAGAGGCCATCGTCCGCACTGTCGTATCGGATCGTTCCCAATGAGCCAACGGTTATCGGATTGAACCCGTTCTCTACGCTGAAGACCCGCGTATCTATGTGGAAGAGGAAGCTCATCGCTATGTCAACTACCACTGGGTCCGGAACTTGTCCGCTGGCGATATTGATGGTCGCCTTCCCAATAAACAGTCGCCGGTCGCCTGCGACGGTCAGTGAGGACATGTCGTGGTTCGTGATGCCCACGTTTTCCACCCACCCAAACAGCCCCACTCCCAGTGTCACATCATATGCCCGCTGCAATTGGGAATCGCGGTACGTGAACCACTTATTCTCCACCACGACGATTGACGATGTCGCGTCGTTGAAGGAGTTATCGTCGTCCGCATTGAGGTTCTCCTCGAGATTGAATACGTGTTTGTGCTCGCCGCGAAAGTTTGCGTCCTTGAATAGCAGGACCTGCCCCAGCAGGGACTCCCCAGTCGCACTCGCGGTCTGATCCACCGGTTGCAGAGACGTCAAGTCATCGTTCAGGATCTGAACGTTTGCCACCCACTTGTAGAGTCCCGGCCCAAGGATGATCGGATTCTGGCTCCGGTCTATGTACTGGCGTTGATAGTTCCAATCGCCGTATGTCGCCCATTGGCCCTCAAGCACCGCGATTGACGAAGTCACATCATTGAACGAACTATCGTCATCCGCATTCAGGTTGGGCTCGGAAACGAATACGTGCTTGTGCGCCCCGTGATAGTTGGCGCTTTCGAATAGAATGATGTGCGCGCCCACCGGATCGCCTGTCACGGTCGCGTTAGCTTGGACTACCCGCAACGAGGACATGTCCTTATTTCGGATACTGACATCCTCTACCCAGGGATAAAGACCTGGGCCAAGTACGACCGGATAGTCGTCATTGAAGCCCGAATTTCGGAAAAATTGCCAATTCCCGGTCAGCACCACCAGGGAAGACACGCTGTCGTTGAAACTATTGTCCCCGTCAGCGTTCAGGTTATCCTCTTGGTTGAATACGTGTTTGTGCGGTCCGTGAAAATTGGCACTTTGAAACAGGATCACGTGCCCGAGAATGTCATCCCCAGGAGTTACCGTCGAAGGGACGATGGGCCGTAAGGAAGACATGTCGTCGTACGCGATGTTCAGCGCGGACAATGCTGGATACAGCCCCGATGTGCCAGGGATGCCGTAGTTCGCAGCAAAGTTCCAGTCCGCGTAAAAGGACCAGACACCCGTCAGCACCACCAGGGATCCCACATTATCGTTAAAAAAGTTGTCGTCATCCGCGTTGAGGTTTGGCTCCGGCGCGAACACATGCCGGTGCGGACCGTACAAGCCGCCGTACTCGAATAGGATCACTTCATTATCGACGGTATTGCTGATCGTTGCCGCCCCACTGGTCGGCTGGAGTGACGATATCGAGTCGTTGTTGATTCCTACGTCTTCCACCCAAGGATAGATTCCCGGGCCGAACACTGGCTGCTGCGGGTAGCTCCCGTCGAACTCTGTATCATTATAAAAGGCCCAATTCCCAGACTTCACCACGATCGAAGAGGCCTTCTGGGAGAACCCCATGCTGCCAAGGTCCTTCACTCCTTGGAACACATGTTGGTGCCCCCCGCGAAAACTCGCGTTTTCGAACAAAATCACCTCGCCATTCAGCGGCTCGCCGGGCATGCTCGGAGGCTCCGTCACCGGCATCAACGAGCGTATATTGTCGTTTGTTAGCTTTACCGCCTCGACGGACGGATACAGTCCCGGCCCGAGTATCGACGGGAACGGAGACTTCTGGTTCTCGCTTTGGCTGAATTGCCAATTGCCGCTGAAAATCACAATCGAAGAAACGCCATCCGGAAAATCGCAGTCCGCGACGCACACGCTATTGCCCTGCGAATCTGTGCCGACCAGGCTCAACGCGTCTACCCTGTCAAATATGTGTTTGTGTTTGCCCTGAAAATTTGCGTCCATGAACAGAATCAGGTGTGCCACGGAAATCTCCCTACTGCAACCAAATCCAGGTGACGCCTTGTTCAGTAGCAGCTCCCTTCGAGAGCGAGGATCTCGGCTGCTGAGGGGAACATGAGGAGCCGAGCGGATTTTGACCCCGCTTCCGGCTCTTCACGCTACGAATAGCTGCGGAATCGCGCGAAAATAGGCGCAAGAAAATTCCGGAATTGCGCGAAATTTCCGGCTACTGGGTACAGCGAGTCTGCCTTCGCCGAACGCCCCTACTCATATAAGCGCGGAAAGCAGGAACATTTCATGGGACTTTCGAGCTTGCATGCACGCGAGCTTGCACGGATGCCGGGCGAAGGCTCGCTCTCCAGGCACTGATTTTATTTTTTGCGGTCTGTGATCAAGAAATTGATCGATGACTTGGAACCGCTGTTGGTTAGGACCGATTTTGTCGCCGGAAAGCGTTGGGCCCGTTATGGCCCTGGACCACAGATTCGAGCTTCGGCGCCTGTACGCGTCGCGCGCGAAGAGATCGACGCTATTCGCATGATCTGAAACCACGCAGGAAACGAGCAGGCCTCATGTACGCAAAAACGAGAGCAGAGGCAAGTAATCCAGTTGCCGCAAAACACCAGACAATTCTTGAGCTTTTGCTCATGCCAGTACACACAAAGCAGTGGGCTGGCAGGGATAAATCATGTTAGGCGTGACATCCACCGTGCCGCGAGCCGATCCCACGCAAAGGACGCAAAAATGCTTTGTCGGTGCCACTGCCTGCACCCCTGCACCAACGCCGTGAGCATCTGTGAAGTAGTCAAGAACGATCGCGCGCCACAGATTGAAGCTGCTCGGGTGAACCCATGCGGCGCCTCTCGAAACGCAACCGCCCTGCCATATCCCACGTATCTAGATATTATCTAGAGGCGCTACTTAGAATGGCGACGCCTCTAACCGGTCGAAAGCGAGCAGGCCGTTCACAACAACGTACTAAGTCCGTCGGGGTGTGGCAGGGATTCTATTGGATTTGGACGTTCCGGCCGGTGGCGCTCATCTTGCCACCTTTCGCCTCCTGCACCACAACGCGCAAGCGATATGCGCCCGGCGGCGCTTCCAGCGACATCCCGCCCTTAATGCCAATCTTAGAAAACCGCTCGAAAGTCGCGGGCTTCAAAGCTAGTTGCATCTGCCCTTCCTTGCCGGAGATCATATTTCCCTGCGCATCAAAGAGGGCGGCCACCAACGTTAGCACGTTCACGTACCGGTCTCCCTGCCGCTCGAAGGGCAGCTCGCGAATGTCTACCCAGGTCTGAATGTTGAGCTCTCGCGCGCTGTTCCCAGCGGTGCCAAGCCCCTCGTTGACGGTCAGAGGAAAATCGCTCCTCTCCTCCGAGCCGCGGACCTCAACATCAATATGCTCCTCCACCGTCGATTCGCGGCTCGACGCTTTTGTCATCTCGGAGTTCGACTCCTTCGCCGGCGCAAAATACCCGGGCCGCGCTTGCACATCGACGACCCCCGGCAGAGCGACTTCCACCTTCAGCTTATGAAACTTGCCATTCAGTTTTGCTTTTTCCGGCACGAAGCTCAGCAGGTACTCTGTCTTCGGGGCCGCCGCAAGCGAGTAATACCCTGCAGCCAGATCGTTCCGGTCGTGAAAGAACCGGCCTCCCGTCCCGTCCGCGAAATCGGCCATGGCTGCCGTAGTGTTCATCAGTGTCGGCCCGAAGTTTTCCGCTTCGTGCTTCGCTCTCTTGGCGTCCGCTGGCCCGCCTGCCTTCAGTTCGTTCTGCATCCGCCCGTGGCTTGGATCTTCGGTATAGAGACCCTTAGCATCCAGCGCATTGATGACAACCTCCGCGCGCAGCGCAACATGCACGACCTCATCGACTTGGCGTTCCAGCGTGCCCGTCAGAAATCCCGGCGAGGCCAGCACCAGCACCCGCTCACCCGGCTTGCCCGCTAGATAATTGACGACTCCGCGAATCGTCTCCAGCGTATTCTCCGACAGCTCCTTCATCGGCTCCCAGGTTCCCTGAGCTTGTGCCATAACTATTTGCTCTTGGATTCTGTAACAATCCGCACCGTAATTCCCTTGGTCATCACAATTGCATTGCTTTGCCGCTGCCCACGCTGTGTTGTAGGCGTCCGGGTCGAGATGGTTCACGATCAGGTACGCGTCATACGGTGTGATCCGTGGGCAGGTTCCGCTGTCGAAAACGCGCGCATGCGATTTCAGCTTGGCGAGTGCATCCAGAAGTTTGGAAGAGTCCGACGTGAAGTCAATAGTTGTGGCGGATGACGCCGTGAACAGCGCTATCTGATCATTCGCGCCAAGCCCTTTACGGATAAAATTCTCCGCTGCAAGCTGCGCATGTCTGGTATCGCCCGATAGCGTGTGCAGGTCGTCGAAATAGAGCGCAACATAGCGCGGACGCAGCGGCGCTTGTGGTTGCAAATTCGGCTGCGTCGCTGTCGGTGCCGCTGCGGTCACGCCTGAGGGCAAAGACAACTGCCGTGTTTCGACCGAGAACCCCGAAACGGCCTGCTTCTTACCATCCTCATAAACCGTGAAATAGTTTGCCTTCAGCCCGCTTACGATCTGCCCTTTGCCGTCACGCACCACCACGCCCACTGGCACTTCATACGTACGCACTCGGATCCTTGCCTCCGGCGGTCGGTAGGTCCAGCTTCGCAGCGCCACTTCATCAGGACCAATCTTCTGACCCAGCAGGGGAGCGGTAGAAAGCAGCGACATGGTGAACACGAGAGCGAAAAACGAAGCTGCCGCTTGGAACTTCATGTCCCTGCGCAAAGCGTGCATTTGGCCCTCGTTCCACGGCACTTCGAAATGAGGCGGAGACAGTTCTTATTTGCGTCATTGGCTTTCGAGAGCCGTAAAGTTCCTGGCTCTGGCCTGTTACCGCATCCCACGGGAGTCCTGGCTATCTTCGGGCTACTTATGGAACACGCTGTACAGCGACTTCGGCACCGCGCGTACTATGGTACGCCATGACGGCAGAGTGAAGTGCATTTTCCTCTAGTGAGTACTACCGAGACGCGACCCTTGACGATATTTAGCATATCTGACTCAAGAATACTGCCACTTGACTTCCTAGTTTCTACGGCGCACAGTTCGGCCAATTTCGAGTCCCCTGCCTTGCTAGCCCTTGCAATCGCACATTCAAGTTGATACAATTGTTATAACATTAGCGTGTGAGGAGGTGAGCGGCATGCTGGAACTCAAGGTTCGTAAGATCGGGAACTCACTGGGCGTGGTCCTGCCGAAGGAAGCCGTCAGCCGGCTGCACGCCGACGAGGGCGATCGCCTTTTTCTGATCGAGGGGCCGAATGGTGTCTATCAACTAACACCTTACGATCCTGCCTTCGAGAGAAAAATGAAGAAGGCTGGGAACATCATTGACCGCTATCGCAACACCCTCCATTCGTTAGCCAAGTGAGAGCACCCGTCTGGATTGACGAGCGCGATGCTCTCGCGCTCCATGATTGGCTTCTGGCGCTCGATGGTGGTGCTGCCGGCGTCCGGAACGTAGGGCTCCTTCAGTCCGCTCTTGCTCGTCCTCAGCAACTCCACGCGTACGGCGACGCTCCTGACACCATAGACATGGCGGCCGCTTATACGGTGGGAATAGTCCGCAACCATCCTTTTGTCGACGGGAACAAACGAACTGCTTTTGTTGTGGGTGTACTCTTCCTCGAACTAGATGGCCACCGTTTTACAGCTACTGAGGAAGATGCCGCACAAGCCGTTCTAGGCCTTGCCGCCGGAGCTATTGACGAGGCCTCGTTCACCCGTTGGCTTCGCGCCAACGTAAGTCGCTCGCCACGCTGAGTAATCAGAGATCAAATCAGTACGAGATTCCCCGGCATCAGAGCGAAAGATGAACAGATGCTTGAGTGTGCCCTTCCATGGCTTCATTTTCCAGCTCAGAGGCTTTGCGAATCTGCTAGCTGCCGCCAATTCACGCGTTTTCAGATTTTGTTCCTACTTCCCAAGCTTCGGACGTGGGTTCGATTCCCATCGCCCGCTCACTGATGTCACCCATGTGTCGGGCCGCTCACGCCTTTACACGGACAAGTTGCTGAAAACCGGCCCCAAAAATGGCCTGTTTTGGACCGAAGATGGCCCGAAGTGCTTCCAATTGGACCGAACTCCCGTAGGTGTTTACGTCCCTCGATGCTGCTTCGATTGAATTCTGAAAAGCAATCAGAGTTGCTTCCTGGTTACGTTCTGTGTGCAGGAAGTCGTTGAAGGACCGCGGCCTGAATCTTTCCTAGTTTTGTCTCAGAGCTTCCAGTCCGATTCTTGCAGCGATGCATTTCTTCTCTTGGGCAGCTTGCGCCCTATCATCGCTCAGCCGGTAGCTGAACAGCGTGTGGTCATTGGCGTCATGGAAGACTTCCGCCTTGGTAGTGCTTCACACAGATGTGTATAACCAGTGGACCTTCCTTTGCGGCCGCCTCGGTAGCGAGTGCAGTTGCATACTGATTCAGCCCAAAACGGAGAATTTCGTGCCCAGCAGTATCATGCCCACCTACTGCGGATTGAATGTCGACAGTCGTTGCCACTTCTCCAGATTTTCCTGAGAGCATGAAAGCCTCGCCCTTCCGGTTGTCGATGGCCCGACAGAATTGCGGCAGTCCCAACTTCGGCAGTTCGTGCAGCAGGTCGAGCGAGTCGAACTCTCTTCCCCCCACTGAAAATGGGACTCTGCAGTAATAATCTCCTTCACCGGCATGGTCAATTACGTGTTGCGGAAGGTAAGCGATGTTGCATCTGTAGGGCGAGCCCTGGATGTTTAGGTGGAGGTCTTCAGCGCCGGTTTGAGTTACCCAT
>Ga0207133_1111_pt1 | contig 13110 bp, 9 predicted proteins | sample Alteio_BWMinHeat_11_FD_153537 | JGI IMG/M metagenome (GOLD analysis project Ga0207133, IMG submission 153537) | Enriched cells from forest soil in Barre Woods Harvard Forest LTER site, Petersham, Massachusetts, United States -... | ecosystem: Environmental > Terrestrial > Soil > Temperate forest >... | reverse complement strand
CCTGTGCGGTTTTCCGCTTTCCTCCACAGCAGCCACCCCGCCCACAGCAAAATCGCGCTTTCGAATTCCGCCGTCTCCCAGCGAATCGCTCCCCATTGCGCGGGAGTGCTCCGTTCCATGTAGCAAATCCCCAGGAGAATTGACGCTCCGAGAGGCAGGAACGGCCAGCTTCGGTTCCGCGCTCTGGCAACAAACTGCATCACTGCCGCCAGGAACAGGAGCAGCGCCGCCGTGTGCGCCGCTAACCAAGCCATGCGCAACACCGGGCTTTCCCGCAACAGCATCCCAATCTCAAATAAGGAAGAAAAAGTAAGGAAAATCCAGCCGACCAGCCATAAGCGAAGATTGCCGGACTGAGCGTTTCGCTGCAAAAGGAAAAACAAGACCAACAAAAGTATTAGGGCCGTGGCTTCGAAAAAGGCGAGGCTGAGAGGGCCCTGATTTGCCAGCACGTTATACCGCCTCCAGGCGGGAACCCGCCGCCGAAAGAAATCCCTCCGGCGCACTCTCCAGCGCCGCTGAAGAGCTTTGAATGAGAGGTCTCTTTGGACGCTAACATGCTGTTTTCATACTGGGCAAGGCCGCTGCATTCCCGCTGTGCCGTGCCATATAATGCCTGCAATAATGGCTGCGGGAGCTAACCAACGTGGAGATGGAAAACATTCTGGTTGTCGACGACGAAGAAGCCATTCGCGAAGTCGTTTCGACAATGCTGGAAGCCAAGGGCTATCACTGCACTGCCGTGCAGAACGGCCGCTTCGCCCAGGAAGCGGTCAAAAAAGTCACTCCCGACCTCGTTCTCAGCGACATGATCATGCCGGAGATGGACGGCATCAAGCTCCTCGAATGGATGCGCCAGTACGACCCCGAAGTTCCGGTCATCATGGTCACGGCGATTCACGACATCTCTACAGCCCTCGAAGCCATCCGTCGCGGGGCTTACGATTACATTCTCAAACCCTTTGAAAAAGACCAGCTCTTTCTAGGTGTCGGCCGCGCCCTGCAACATCGCCGGCTGATCGCGGAAAATCGCAATTATCAACGCAATCTCGAGCAGCTCGTCGAGGAGCGCACTTCTCAGCTCACCGGCGCGCTCGCCGCCCTCGAACAGTCCTACGACGACACCCTTGAGGCCCTCGGCAGCGCTCTCGACTTAAAGGACGCCGAGACCGAAGGTCATTGCCAGCGCGTTACTGCTTTCGCCATCTCCATTGCCAAGACTTTGCCCGTTCCGAATGCTTATCTCCCCATCCTCGCGCGCGCTGCCTTTCTCCACGACATCGGCAAAATGGCCATTCCCGACGGCATTCTTCGCAAACCCGGCCCTCTGAACGACGACGAAAAGCAGATCATGCGCAAGCATTGCGAGATCGGCTACAACATGCTCATCCGCATCCCGTTTCTCCGCGACGCCGCCGAGATCGTCCTCGCTCACCAGGAGTTCTACGACGGTTCTGGCTATCCTCGCGGCCTCAAGGGCGAACAGATTCCCCTCGGCGCGCGCATTTTCACCATCGCCGATTCTCTCGACGCCATGATCAGCGACCGTCCGTACCGCAAAGCCTTGCCCATGTCCCACGCCCGCGAAGAAATTCGCCGCTGCGCCGGCACGCAGTTCGATCCCAAGGTCGTCGAAGTCTTTCTCTCCATTCCCGAGCGCCACTGGGTCGAGCTGCGCGAAAACCTCGGCTCCCCCTTCCGCCTCGCCCACCTCAAGAACCTGTAGAAGTCGTCCCACAAGTTGCTTTAATAAAGGCATCGCTTCAGTTGCCCTGAGACGAGCCAAGCCAAAAGAAGAAAAAATGGCGGAGAGGGTCATCGCCCCTCTCCGCGCTTATTGCTTGGCTAGATAGTAGCCTTGAGCGTCTCGGTTGTAGTCAAGCCGGTCGCTGGGACTTTGATGGTGCCAAGGGTTTGACTGCTGATGCGAGTTGGCTGTCCGCCCGAGGCGGCCGCAGTGTTAACCGCAGAGATCGTATAAGCGAGACTAACCATGTCCAAAGTGGGAGTGCTTAGAATCCAGGAATAAGGTATGGTCACGGTGCAGGTTGCCGTGGTCCCGCTCTTGGTGGCCGCTACGGAAGCAGTCTCCGTAAACGTATGGCCACTGGTGTCCAACGCCGTAACATTGGCTTCGCAAGCAATAGCATCGCTTCCAAGGTTTGTGGAAGCGATGGTGATGGTGAAACTAAACACGAATTTGCCGGTAGTTGGGGCGGTTGCTAAAAGCGCTTCCAGGTCTACCGCGGGCGCTTGTTGGAGAGGTGTGAACGCACCGGTACGCGGGTCAAGATGTCCGAGGATCCCGGGAGCGCCCGCATTTGTTTGTATGCCTCCAGCTTGGCCCCAGAGAACCTGACTAACTCCAGCTAGAAAAGCGCAGACGAGAATGATTTGGCAAATCTTTAGTCTCATGCTAATCCTCCTTGAAAATTTAATTTTGGATAAAACCGCTTTTCCGAACATTTATTGCAGGGTGACGAGAACTAGAATCGTTCCCTTCCCATTGGACAGCGGCTCGAGCGCCTTTCCAACAACTGCGCCGAGCATCCGCTTCCGGTTTGTGCCTTTCATCGCGTAGCCGGGCGTACTTGAGCTCACGAGCAAATCTCCCGTTACGATGGAGCCGTTTTCTGCAGTCACTTTACACGGAACGACGCCGACAACTGCCAATGGGACTTCCTGTTCGATTGCGGGGTCGGACATGGAGTGCGGAGTGCCCAACAGTCCAGGCTTCGTCGAATAGATTCCGGCTACAAGCTTGGAGTATGGGTCTTGGGCCAAAGCCATTCGACGCGAGCCGCTTCGGTCAATCGCTAGCAGATCGCCCGCTTCGTAATGATTCCGATCGCCGCGCACTGCAAACGACTCGGCGAAGTCTGCACCGCCGGTCTGGAAGCCGCCATCGGCAAAGACTTTGCCGGAGCTATCGACACGGAACACGGTGACAGCGCCTTCGATGTTTGCGAGCCCGACCAGAATATTCTGATTGAGCTCTGCGAAAAACCGGCCGACTGGAATGGTGTTATTGGTGGCGCCTATGACATCGAGCGTCGCCTGGGGGGCAGTGCCGAAAGGACTGATTCCCACGTTTCCGTTACTGGCGATTACCATTCTGGAATGCCCGCTGTCGCCGAAGAAAATGTTGCGGCTGGGTATGACTCTTATCCCTCCATCGCCCCCGATAGTTCCGGGAATGTAGGTATTCGGTCCACCGGATAGGAACACTTCGCTTGTGCCAGTGGTAAGCCCTGTGGGAAGACACGCGGGAAATGCGCAGAACCTGTTAAACACGAGGATGGAATTCGATGAACCGCCTACTGAGGAGCCGAACCGGGCAACCGGGGAATTGATAGCGTTCGGGGCATTAACGTCAAGCATCGCGGCCGGGCTGGTGGTTCCAATCCCTACAAGACCAGTTGGACTAATAATGAAGCGCGTGAAACCAAGTCCGCGACCTACCAATATGTTGCCGGTGGAGGTCCCCGTTTCGAACTGACCACCCGTCGCCCCGATGCCATGGACGCCGATTCCCGCAGTGCTGCTAGACGTCCCGTAGACGCCGCGCGTGACACCGGTAGCTCCAGTGGCATTCCCCCAGACGCCAGCCGCAAAAAATGCTGTGCTGGGTGTCCCACCAAATATACCGGTAGCATCAGTCGCCGGGGCTTCGACATCCAGTTTCGCCTTAGGGGTGGTTGTGCTCAGGCCAACGTTGCCCCCGGTCTGGAACAGCAAGGAGTTGGCTTGGCTGCAGGCGCCGGTCCAGATCGGGATGAAATTTAGCGTGCCTGCTCCCGCGAACGGGCAGGTAACAGGGGCTAAAGGGCTTGCTGATGAGGTCGTGCCGTTCACCGTTGCGCTGGACGAAACAGCGGCACTGCTAACAGCCCCCTGCTTCGCCGGCAGAAATGCGGAAGCGGGCAAGCCACCTAAGGTTTCAGCATCGTGGGCCTTAAGAGCATAGGGAACGCTCACGAGGAGGATGCGCGAATTTTCAGGGCGATTTTCCACCTGTACGCCCAACCAGCGTGCTTCTCCGGTGCTGAACTGCTCGGCCGGTAGACCATCTTTGCTCGCGGCGCCGAGAAGCACCGTGTAATTGCCGTTGGCGTCCGGATGAACGTTCTGGGTCTCCATCCACAGGGCTGCTCCGCCTGACTCTTGGGCATAGAGGGCAAAGGTCACGCCTACGGGGCCAGGCATCGGCGTATTTTTCGCGTCGAGCAACGTCCCGCTAAATTTCATTAGCCTCGGAACAACCGCTCCTGTGGTGCCCGCCGCATTTGTGGCTGCGCTTTGGCTCCGCGCTTCTTGAGGCAGCACCCCTGCCAGAAAAAGTACACACACGACCGTTGAAAGCCCGATATTTCTGAACTTCATTTGACACCTCTCAGACTGAATTCGCGGGCGACGGCTTGACCACGTTCGGCCTACACAGCCGTCACGTAATACTCATCACCCTATAATTCGAAAAAAGAAGACGAATTGGCTCATGCAACTCGAAGATTTCTTGGCAAGGGCGGACGCTAGCGGAGCCCGCTGCCACAAGTCACGCGTTTTCTGCAGAATGAGTTGAAGTTTGACGGTCTTTTGCTTATCCTCGCGGTATCGTTCCGCGTTGGTGCCCTGACCCGGAGGCCCCGAAGTGGGTTCAGCTCCCTCCAAGCAAATCAGCGATGTGCTCCTCCATTGGGGCAAGGGGGATCAGAAGGCGCTGGAGGCGATGTTACCTCTTGTCTACGACGAGTTGCGGCGCCTCGCTCGCTATCATCTTCGCCAACAACGTCCGAATCACACTTTGCAAACCACCGCGCTGGTCCACGAGGCTTACCTGAGGCTTGCCGGCGAAAAATCTTTCCACGTCGAGAATCGCGCGCACTTCCTTGGCATTGCCGCTCAACTGATGCGCTGGATTCTGGTGGACTATGAGCGGAACCGGCGCGCCGCCAAGCGCGGCGCCGGCGTGACGAGGATAACTTTGGACCAGAGCATCGCATCACCACGAAGCGAAGTGGATCTCCTCGCCCTTGACGAGGCTCTCGACAAGCTCACCAAATTGGATTCACAACAGGGCCAAATCATCGAGTTGCGCTACTTTGGCGGGCTCTCGATTGCCGATACTTCGGACTTCATGGGAATCTCTGCGGCAACGGTGAAGCGCAGTTGGGCATCGGCGAGGGCTTGGCTGCTTCGGGAAATGGGCCGAGGAGCGTCACACGCATGACCCCCGAAGAGTGGCAAAGGGTCAAACCTATCCTGGAATCCGCTCTGGAGCTGGACCCAGCGAGTCGGCCGGCCTACCTCGATGCCGCTTGCGCGGATAACTGGCTCCGCGGTGAAATTGATTCACTGCTTCTCTCTCACGACCAGGCAACAGCGGATGCATTGAATCCTGGCACTCAACTCCACTTGAGTGTCGAGGGTGAGGCAGCACTAGGGCTGCCCGCGGGGAGCCGCGTTGGCGTCTACGAAATTACTGGGGAAATTGGGTTGGGTGGCATGGGGGAGGTCTATCGTGCGGTTCGCGCCGACGGGCAATACCACCAAACGGTCGCCCTGAAAATCGTGCGTGCAGATTTAGGATCGCAACTTACCGCCACGCGGTTCCGAAACGAGCGTCAAATTCTTGCCACTCTCTCTCATCCCAACATCGCTCGAATGCTCGATGGCGGCACGTCGGCGGAGGGCTTGCCCTATTTCGTGATGGAGCTCGTCGAAGGCCAGCGCATTGATGAGTACTGCGATGCGCATAAGCTCGCCACGTCCGAACGCCTGAAGCTTTTTCTCCAAGTGTGTGCCGCCGTGCAGTATGCCCACCAAAGGCTGATTATTCATCGCGATATCAAGCCCGGCAACATTTTAGTCACTACCGAGGGGATACCGAAGCTCCTCGATTTCGGAATCGCGAAGATTCTGGAATCGAGCGAGCTTGCCAATTGGCAAGAGCAAACGATCAGTCTGTGTCGTTTGCTGACGCCGGAGTACGCCAGCCCGGAACAACTCAAGGGCGAGCCGATCACCACGGCCAGCGACGTCTACTCCCTGGGAGTCGTCTTATACGAACTGCTCACCGGCCGCGCTCCATATCGAGTTGTGACTCACACACCACACGAAATTTCGCGAGCAATCTGTGAAATTGAGCCGGAGAGGCCAAGCACGGCGGTTCGCCGGATGCGCGTTTCGGCGCATCCACCCGAGCGAAAGTCCGCCTTAGCTTCATCTCTCAGCGCGGTGCGTGAGGGCTCGCCTGAAAAGCTCGGCAGGCGCTTGCGGGGCGATCTCGACAACATCGCCTTGATGGCGCTTCGCAAAGAGCCACAGCGCCGTTACGCCTCCGTCGAGCAATTCGCGCAGGACATTCGGCGTCATTTGGACCATTTGCCGGTTGTCGCGCGCAAAGATACCTTCGGCTATCGAGCGTCGAAATTCATTACGCGGCACAAGGTCGGCGTGGCCGTAGCCGCGCTGGTTACAATCGCCCTGCTGTCCGCCATGGGCGTGACACTTCGCGAAGCCCGCATCGCACGCGCCGAACGCGCCCGGGCGGAACGCCGGTTCAACGACGTGCGCACGCTAGCCAACTCCCTCATGTTTGAGGTCCACGACGGCATCCGCAATTTACCCGGATCAACTCAAGTCCGCGAACTGCTGGTGCGCAAGGCTCTTCTGTACCTCGACAGCTTGTCGCAGGAAGCCAGTGGAGACTTGTCTTTGCAGCGCGAGTTAGCGGCCGCGTATGACCGCGTCGGAGACCTCCAGTGGAGCAGTGACTTTGCCAATCAAGGCGACAGCGCCGGGGCGTTGCAGAGCTATCACAAAGCTCTGGCCATTCGGGAATCGCTCGCCGCGGCAAACCCAAAAGATTCAACGGTACAGCTCGAGCTCGCGGATGAGTATTTCCGGTTGGCCGATCCCATCGAGGCTACCGGCGATTTTTCCGGCGCCCTGGACGATCTGCGCAACATACCTCCCATTCTCGAAAAGGTTGCAGTCCAAACGAGCGACCCCAAGCTGCTCGATCGACAGGCGGGCAGCTACTATTACATCGGCCGCACCCTCGATGAAATGGGTGACGCTGCCGACGCGCTCGAGAACTATCGGAAAGCCGCCGCAATCCACGAATCGATAAAGGCCACGGATCAACGCGAAGCAACTCTCGTCAGAACGCACCTAGCCGGAGATTACAGTGGAGTCGCCGAAGCAATGATGGGAACCGGTCAACTCAGCGATGCCATCAAAATGCAGGAGCAGGCAATTCAAATTCTCGAGGAACTTTCCAAGTCCAACCCAAACAGCGTGTCGTTTCGCCAGTTTCTAGGAAATTCCTACGGCCTTCTCGGCGCCATCTGGGGAAAGCAAGGTGACCAGCGGAAGGCGTTGGAGTATCGCAGGCGGGATCACCAAGTGTTCAAGGAAATGATGACCTCTGATCCCAAAAACGCTCTAGCAAGGACTAATTTTGCGTTCAGCGACGAAACTCTCGGAGAGTCTCTTCTCGCGACCGGTGACGTCTCCGGAGGATTGCGGCGCATCCGGGAAGCCCTCGTCATATTTGAAGCCGCGGCTGCCGGCGGATCGAAAGACCGCTATGTCTCTTCAGGCCTCGCCGACTCCTATTTCGCGTTGGGCGAGGCGTATTCGGATTTGGCGGTCAGCGCGAAGGGTTCTGTCGCCAACCAAACACAACGTTGGCAGGAAGCTCGCGCTTGGTATCAAAAAAGTTCGGACATTTGGACTGAGAAACGTACCCACGGCTCTCTGGATAGCTCGGAACGCGAAACCGCCGAAAAAGTTGCCCAAGGCATCGCTCGATGCAACTCCGCACTGGCCAAGCTCCACGCCCAGCCTTAACCTGCGCGAAAATCTCGGCTCCCCCTTCCGCCTCGCCCACCTCAAGAATCTCTGACCCACGGCACTTCACACCCTCGGCGGCCAATGCATTTTTGTCCCCTGGGGGTGCCCCATGTTCGTCCCGCACGGGCGAACGTGGGGTTCCTCGGTTTTGTTCCCAGTGTTTATTGACCTTTTCGATTTCCTCTCCTGTCATCTCATTTCCACTTCTTACTCGGCCATGTCAATCTCCATCAGCGGTGTACCTCTCCCTGAATAAGACGAATAGGCGGGTGGCCCAGACGTAAAGTCTTGAGAGGAACTTGGGTGCCCAACACGTCGGGTTTACGTGTGGGGCTCTTGTTCTCGTCGTTTCCAGGTTTTCTTTATCCAATCGGGTCGATGGTAACCAAGCCGGCTTGTCCCTTCGCATAGAACGACCAACTGCTCCATGGCCAATCCTTCGGATGATGCACGAGCTTTCTGGTGACAGGGTTCGCATGCATGTAGTCGAGCTTCTCGCGAACTTTCTTTTTACTCCAGACATTGAAGTCATAGAATCTGGGTTGCCAGAAACGCGGCAGACTCCCGTCACCTTTTGCAAATGCGAAGCGCAGTTGTCCCCGAGGTGCGCGGTGCCTGCTTCTCCGGAGATCCCGCGAAACGCGCTGCTTCAATACTTTTATGACAACGGAAGGCGTGCCCTTGGAGGGTTCGCTGATGAGCAAATGCACGCGGGTGGCGCACCCTTAACGCGGCGACACGATCTTGGGTGGCGCACCCTTTGGGTTCTGCTTTTCCAAAGGGTGCGGGTTTAGAGTCAACTTCATGCTGATCTTTGATCTGCCCCCTGGCTCCGCGCGCAGGATCATACGACACTCGAATCTCCTGACTGCTTGAGTTTTCACGGGGAAAATCGTAAAGCTAACGCTTGGCCATTTTCTGAGCCATGTGGAGCACGAGCTTACGGTCATTCTCGTTTGACTTGCCCAACAAGCGGCGAAGTTTGTTTAGATACCGGGCATCTTTGCCGGTGCTGCCCCAGCCGCCTGCATCTGAGGATTTCCGTTTGAGCAGACTTGGCACCTGGGGCGGCTCTTTGCCCTCGTAGAAGAGTTACATCAGCATCCGTCGTTCAGTTTGAAGACGCCAGCCTCCGCTGCTTCTACCGGAGACCAGAAAATATACGGAAACCACGGCTCAGGGCGCGGGGAGCGCAATTGGCCGAACCGTTGCTCAAGCATCCGCGCAATCGCGCTGCGACCATGAGACACGAGCGCACCGCCCTCCGAAGCGTATCTTAAGGCGGCGCAAATGCGGCACTGCCAGGGCGATGTTTGAGCACTGTGAGTGAACCGTCTACCTGGCTCCCATCCATACAACCCTCGGCGCGGAATTTCGCAGTAGGGGCAAATGAGAAGCCGGGCTCTGCCGCCGTTTCGCATAAGCGGGCGCAGAAAGGTGCGAATGAAATTGCGCGTCCCATCGTGACGCTTGATTTCGGCTGTGCCCGTCCAAGCAAGTCCTCCCAGGCCCTCAATCTCGTTGTGTGGCGCAATGCGCACAGCTTCTTGGACCTCAAGAGCAATGGCGTTACGCATGCCCGCTCGGACGACTAATTCAGTCTCCCTGATCGTGAGGAACGATCACCGCGCTGGTCTTCGATCCTACATTCCCAGCGTTGTCTTTTACTTGGACAGTAACCGTGTAGCGACGCCCGTCCAGGTCAGTGCCCCGCCGAGAGGCTTGCAGCAAGATAGTGAAAGAGTAATTGCCTCCCGGACCCAAAGTTATGGCTCCCATCGGCTGGACCTCGCCATATTCATCCTTCACCGAATAAGCTGCGCTATTTGCGTTCACTCCCGAGCCAGTATCGGTGATTGTTCCGGAAACCGTTACTGGGACCATTTTGCCGTTCGGCGGCCACAAAATCTTCGGAGTAGCAGAAAGGGTGATAACGGGTGGAGTCGTGTCTGCGGTGTTGTTTAGCAGCACGCCCAGTTTGCCAGGCAGACAGCCGCTGCCGCCACAGAAGTTCGCCACTGCGACGTCGAGCAATCCGTCCCCGTTCAGATCTGCGACCGCTACTGAAGTGGGAGAATTTCCACCCGAGCCGTAGGTCGTCGCTGCCTGGAAGGTACCATCGCCATTGCCCAGCAATACCGCCACTGTATTGTAGTAGAAGATCGCCACCACTAGGTCGGGCTTGCCGTCACCGTTCACGTCCGCGACTGCTACCGACTGGGCACCAGTTCCACCCGGGTCGTAGCTCACCGCCGTTTGGAATGTTCCATCGCCATTCCCCAGCAGCACACTCACTGAACCGTGGGCACAATTGCCACTTGTGTCGCATCTGTTCGCCACCAGAAGGTCGGGTTTGCCGTCACCATTCACGTCCGCGACCGCCACGGAAAGGGAGCTAATTCCGCCCGAGTCGTAAATTACTATCGGCTGGAAAGTTCCGTCGCCGTTACCCAAGAGGACGCCCACCCGACTGTTCCCACTGCTGGCCACCAACAGGTCGAGCTTGCCATCGCCGTTTACATCGGCGACGGCAACGGAGTCTATGTCGTATTTCGTATCATAGGTCGTTGCCTTTTGAAACGTGCCGTCGCCGTTACCCAAAAGCACGCCTACTGAACCATCTGCACAGGTGCTGCTGTTGCCGCACTCGTTCGCCAGCAGCACGTCAGGTTTGCCATCAGCGTTGACGTCCGCAACTGCTATTGACACCGTAGTGCTTCCACCCGAGTCGTAAGTCACCACGGGCTGGAAGGTACCGTCGCCATTGCCCAGCAAGACGCCCACGAGCCCATTGCTGTGGTTACAGACATTAATTCCGATCGGGCCGCAGTCTGCCACTAACAGATCAGGCTTGCCGTCACCGTTTACATCCGCGACTACTACCGAATAGGCAAAATCCCCGCCCGAGTTGTAGGTCACAACCGGGAGGAAGGTGCCGTCACCCTTGCCTAGCAATACACCGATTACGCCCTCTGCAAGCCCAGCATTCGTCACCACCAAGTCAGGCTTGCCGTCTCCATTCAGATCAGCGATCGCGACGGAAAATGATTGGCCGCCTGGGTCATAGGTCACTACCGGCAGGAAAAGGGACGGGTTGGCATCCCGCGGCGTGGTCGCAAACGTGGGCTTCGCAGACCGTTGACCTCCGCCCGCTAATTGTGCCGGTGCCACCAGAGCGATCAGGATGGCGAGGGTTGTGATCAATAGAGAAACAATACTAAGAACGTGGGCCCTGGGGGTGCGCTTGCAGGTCATGAGAGACCTCCTTTACTGCGAACAGCAGGTGCCCGATTGGTTCTGGCTCGTACGTTGCGAGGCAGCTACAGCGTGGGTCGCTTGGAATGTTTGGCCGTTGCTGACGCTCCCGGCACCCCGAACTGTACCACACCGAAACCACTCCTTGTTCCTCGCACGACTTGGCGGGTGGCGCACTCTTAACGCGGTGAGACGATCTTGGGTGCCGCTCGATAAGAGCGAAGGCGTTGTCAAGAGGCACTTCTTTTCTGCAATGCCCTGAAGCACCGCTTGGATCTCAGAGAGGTGGAGGACCGAAGCTCTGAAACTCTCACGGTGAATCAACTCTCGGCGGCCCTTACGAACCGATCGTTCCGCCAACCATCGATACGGGGCGGGTGGCCCAGACGTGAAGTCTTGAGAGGAACTTGGGTGCCCAACACGTCGGGTTTACGTGTGGGGCTTTTGACTTCTCGATTCCACCAACCACCACTCACTACCCACTTTCCTCCGGCGGGTGGCCTCAGTTTCGCCGTAGTCTTAGATTTGCTCTTGCTCGGGTGCCCCATGTTCGTCCCGCACGGGCGAACGTGGGGTTCCTCGGTTCAGAACTGCCCCTAGCTCCGCGCGCGGAATCATACGATACCAAGATCTCCTGAACTCACCACCGACCACTCACCATCCACCACCCACTTTCCTTCGCTACTTCCCGTAGCGCATCCCCGCAAATCCTTCCCCATCCATCGCTTACGGCGTCTCATCTCACCTGCCACGCCATCTTTTGGGCGGGTTCGAATGATACCACTAATATAATTCCCTTGACAGTAAAGCCACTCTATGCTATTTTGTGTTATGGTTTGGCCGTCCTCCGCGCAGGGCTCTCGCCCCTACGCACGCACGACCCGCCAGACTGTTTATAAAATAGTTACCCCAAACTCCCAAAATGTCGTTTTCTGCCCCTTTTGTTTTCAATCTCTTGCGCACTCTTTCGGAAATGGGATTTTCGCAATTCCTTTTGAATCAAGTCCTTCCGCACTCTTTACGCAAAACACCGGGGGTGGGTATACCCCAGAGATTCTGCCTCTTGTTTTCAAGGGTTTACGCACTCTTCAAGATGCGGCCTGCCCCGATCCGGTCGGGGACCTCTCGGCGTCCATTTGGCGTCACAAGAGATTCAACGGGAGGCCGCTTCTGTTGCCGTGCCGTCGATACGCCGTTGGAGCCTCGTTGTTTTCCCATGGGAATTTCGTTCTATCTCCTTTCCCTTCCTATCGTTACCCGACTCTTTCCTTTCCAACGACGGGGGGGTACACCCCCCCCTTTTCAAGGAAACCTCCATGCCCCTGTTTTCATCACTCAGCGCCTTGTGCAAGCCTCAAGAGCCGGAGATTCGACCCGGCCAGAGAGAATTTCTCCCTCTTCATCAGTCACGAATCACCAGTCACCAACCACCAATTACCAGTCACGAACCACCAGTCACCAGATTGGGCGTATACTGTCTCTTCTCGCTCCGGACAAAACAATGAGGCCCTCCATGTCCCCCCTACGTCTTCGCGCTGCTTTGCCGTGCATATTCCTGCTGATCTTTGCCGCATGCGGCCTGCTTTCCGCGCAGAACGTGAAAATCACCCACACCGCCCTCAAAACCGGCGAGATGGCGCCGGATTTCACCCTGCTCGACAATCACTGGAAACCGGTCCGCCTCAGCGATTTTCGCGGCAAGAAAAATGTCGTTCTGGCTTTTTACGTCCTGGCCTTCTCCGAAGGTTGAACGAAAGAACTCCAGGCCTATCAGGCTGATATGGCCAAGCTCGAAGCGACCGGCTCCATCGTTCTAGGCATCAGCATCGACAGCCCGGCGGCCAACAACGCCTTCGCCGAAAAAATCGGCGTCAAGTTTCCTCTGCTCAGCGACATGAACCGCAAAGTCCTGAAGCAATACGGCGTCTTGGGATCCTACAACGTGGAAAAGGAAGAATACGATTGGGCCCAGCGCACCACTTTCGTTGTGGATAAGCA
>Ga0207133_1109_pt1 | contig 13232 bp, 9 predicted proteins | sample Alteio_BWMinHeat_11_FD_153537 | JGI IMG/M metagenome (GOLD analysis project Ga0207133, IMG submission 153537) | Enriched cells from forest soil in Barre Woods Harvard Forest LTER site, Petersham, Massachusetts, United States -... | ecosystem: Environmental > Terrestrial > Soil > Temperate forest >... | reverse complement strand
AATTCTCCATCTCCCACCCACAAGAACTTGATCCCAGGGACTTGGGGTAATACCCGGGCCGCACAACGGACAAAAGAGACCGGATCTTTCTGAATCTTGAACGGACCTACGGAGAGAACCAGTGGTTCTCTCGCGGAACAATTCAGTTTCTTGCGAAGCTCGTTGCGGTCAGAAGCACCTGCTTTCTGCAGAATCTTTTGGATATCCACGCCGCTCCGTATCAAGGTATATTGGTCCCGCCGCCCGATCCCCAACTGAAGCCCCGTCTCAATATTGCTTTGAGAAACCGCGATCAAACGGTGGGTAATTTTTGCGATCCATTTTTCCAAGAAGATGAAGAGCCAGCGGACAAAAAATTTCTGGTAGGGATTGAACCCAAATCCGTGGATGGAGTGAAGGATGACCGGGACCCCTGCAACAGAAGCCGCGATTCGCCCCAGGATGCCGGCCTTGGATGAATGGGTGTGAACAATGTCGGGCTTTTCTTCTCTTAAAATGCGGGTGAGACGGATCAGGCAGAGGAAGTCGTTTAAGGGACGGATCGGGCGGACGAGGGACGGGACAAAAATCGTTTTTAAGTGAGGGGTTTTTTGAGCCTGCTCATCCAAGATTCCGCCCGGTCCGCAGATTAAAATCGTTTCAAAACTTTCACGGTCCAAGTGCGCAGCGGTAAAAAGCGTGTTTCCCTGAGCTCCTCCCATCTCGAGCATGGTAATCATATGGGCCACTTTGATTTTTTTCACCGCGAAAATCTTCTACCCATCGTCCAAAAGGAAATCTGCACAGGCCGGTGTCCAAAAAGCTTATGTCCCGGCGTTTTCATTGGGGGGCTTCGCCTATAAAATTCATTCTAATGATCCAGGATACTATAGCACAAGGTCAATGGACACTGCCACCCCTTCAACCCCGATTCTGCGGAAGATTAAAACAGCGATTGAAAACCCGATCCCCAAAAGATACAATCAAACCTCTCGTGATTCTATGGATCAGCAGTCAAGAAACCGACTACCTCGCAGACCTCACCTATGCGGGCTTGACCCAAATCCTCGGCAAACAAAAGGTCGTGGACTTTCCCTTTCACTGGTCTTACCACAGGGAAAAGAGATTTTTTTGGAACCGGAAGAACGAATATCCGAGCAATTTGGGGTGGCTTCAAACGGACCGCCCGTCTCGCGGATTTTCCATTTTAGAAATCAAAAAAAACCTGGATCAAAATGAATTTCAAATGGTGGTTTTGAGTTCGGCCAAACCCGACGCGCTTGAATGCCTTGCACAACTCTTGCCCGCCATCAAGGTCCCCTGGGTCTTCGTCGATGGGGGAGATTGGCAGGAACTGGGAGGCGATTTTAAGCGGACGGGCGGGCAAAAGAGCCAGGACCTCTTTCAAACTATTTTAAGGGAACAACCTCCCGCGCTCGTTTTTAAAAGGGAAATGCCCTCGGGATTCAAAAATGAATGGATGTTCCCTTTCCCTTTTTCTGCCCAGATCTCGCGCCTCCCAAAATTTCTTCCCGCTCAGCAAAAAAAATATCAGGTCCTTTTCTGGGCTGTCGAATCCTCCGGGGTGAGGCGGGAAGCTTTCAAACTTCTTCGCGGGCGTTACGACTGCGACCAGAACGGTTCTGTCGCGGGGCAAAAATCAAGACGCTATGCTTACCGGGGACCCCGCTACTTTGAAGCGTTGAGCCAAACCCGGATCGTTTTAAGTTTTCGCGGAGAGGGATTTGATACGCTTCGCTTTTGGGAAGCCCCCGCCTGCGGCTCGTTGCTCCTCTCAGAAAAACCGTTCATTCAAATCCCGAACGGTTTTGAGGACCGCGTTCATGCCGTTTTCTGCAACCCTGACCTTTCCGACCTTTTGACCCTGATCGATTATTATCTTTCCCATGAAAAAGAAGCCGAAGCCATCGCCCAGGCGGGACAAAAACACCTTCTAAAATATCACACCCCGCTCAAACGCGGGGAGTATTTTTTAGAAAAGGTTGCCTCCGTACTCAAGATCCGCTTTGAAGGCTCCTCAATTTGAACCCGGGTTTTCGATTTGTTCCGCGGTTTTCTTTCCGTCCAGGATGGCCTCTTCCATGAACGAGTATTTCCATCCGCCGTATCTTCCGATCGAAAAAATTCCATGGTCCCGGAAGAACTTAAAGATCGTTTCCACCTGCTGTTTGCGTTCAGGAGTATAGACGACATAGGCATACCGGATGGGAATGAAGTGTTTCACTAAGATCCCGTCCGTTTTCTTCATGAGTCCGGAGGATTCCAGATCTTTCCGGATCCTTAAGAGAAATTTAGGATTCTGCCAGTCGATTTTCTTCTCCGGGGGATGGGCCACTTCCACATACATGGACGAACATCCTTCGGGAGCAACGTGCGGGGTAAAATTCATGGGAAACCCCACCCGGTAAAAAAGATATTTTTTTTCCGGGAAATAGATCCAACTGCGGTCGGAGACCTTGGGACGGTCAATCCCCAGATTAACGCAGAGGACCGAAGTCCACCGGAGGATGGGTACGATCTTTTCAATTTCCGGAGGCAGGTCTTTCATCCGCTTCAGGAGCTCGGGCATGGGTACCGTCGAAACCAAAGCATCGTAGCCTTTCCATTCCCCGTTCGAAAGTCTCACTTTCTTTTCCTTCCACAGAATTTCTTCGAAAGAGGTCCGGACCTTGACTTTTAAGTTCCGGCCCAAGGCTTCGGCCAAAACTTGAATGCCGCCCTGTTTTGGATAGAGAAAAGTGGCATTGTACCCGAAAGTCTTGGAGGTGTTTTTCTTGGATCCGCTCACGACGTCTTCGACCTTAGGTTGAGGGACAAACATTCCGCACCACTCCGCAGTCATCTCGTTCAAAGAGACCTGCCAGAGTTTTTCATTATAAGGTTTCATGAAATGTTTGTGAATGCCCGATCCGAAAGTCCTCAAACTCCAGATCGAAAAGGGCAAAGAGGTGGACCGGGTTTCCTGGGCCGTATATTTTCGAACCGCCTCTTTGAACCCGCTGACGCATTCGGCGATCGCTTTCCTGGGCAGGCCATACGTATGGGCCTGGAAAGGGTACGGGGTTTCTACTCCCTTGGAAAAGATCGCAGCGTTCCGTGTGCAAGTGTAGAGATTGTCTTTGAGGAGATGCTGGATGAGATTTTTGGTGTAATCGGAATGGAGGTGAAGCAGATGGCCCGTCACATCAAAAGTAAAACCGTCCACTTGAACGGAACGGGCCGTCCCGCCGACGCCATCGCTCTTTTCAATCACGAGAGCATTAAATCGATCCGGGTTGAGGTGATAAGCGGAAGAAAGACCCGCAAGACCCGCCCCTAAAACTAAAACATCTTTTTTTTCAGCCAAATTAATCGATCTGCACTTTCGCCAGCCAAGAACCGATCAGCCAGCAAACGACAAAAACGACTCCATAAACCCCCACCGCATACCAAAACCAGATCCGGGTGGTGAGCCACGCGCAAAAACTTAAAGTCAGGCTGGCGGTCAATGCGATGGCAACGATCTGCAGCCTTGAGTATCCCATTTTTTCCAGCCGCAAAGCAAAGTGGTCTTTGCTTCCCAGGAAGGGCGAACGACCTTTACGCATGCGGATGAGCATGACGAAAAAAGTATCGTAGAGGGGAACCCCCAAGATCAGGATGGGTGCGATGACTCCGGCATTGTGTTCGGTGCTATATTGCGTTCCCATCGAAAGGGCCGCGAGGACATACCCGATAAAAAGACTGCCGGTATCTCCCATGAACATCTTTCTGGTTTTAGATAAATTGAACGGGATAAATCCGAGGCAAGCTCCCGCCAAGACCGCGGAGGTGATGTTCACATAGATTCCTTCGGTCGGCAGCGAGATGAAGAGGAATGCCAGCGATGCAACGACCGTGATCCCGCTCGCAAGACCGTCCATGATATCAATGATATTGAGCGAGTTCATCACCCCGGTGATCCAGACCAGGGTGAGAAAAAGCGCCATCCACCGCGGATGAATAAAGTTGATCTGGATCCCATAAAAAATGAGAACGGCGCTGGCGGCAAACTGAACCGCAAATTTTTCCCTGAAAGAAAGTCCTCCCGTCACGATATCATCCACCAGCCCTAAAAGCAAAATGAGAAATCCTCCGTAGAAGATCCCCTGAATCGGGCGGAGAGAGCCCAGTGGATAAGTGGAAAGAGAACGAACGATGGTCAAAGTGGTGATGAAGGAAAGCGCGATGGCGCACCCTCCCAGATAAGGGGTCGGATTGAGGTGAGTTTTGACCGGCGAGGTCGGATGGTCAATGATCCGGTAGCGCAGAGCGATCCAGCGAAAAATCGGGGATAAAATAAACGAAAGGACCGTGGCTAAGAGAAGCCCGACCGAATAAAGAATATTATAGTCTCGAATTTTCATTTTGGAAGAGGCGGCTTTTCAGTCCCAACTGAACCATCAGATATTGAGCCAGCGTAAGGAGTGTTCCAAGACCGTAAAGAAAACTGCGGATGAATCCGATACTGGATGCCTCTTTAAAATACTTGGCCGGAACGGGAATATCTCCGATTCTGAACTTGAAGAAAGTAGATTGTATCAAAAACTGCTGATCAAAAACAAAGCCGTCCGAGTTATTCTTCCACGGAATGGTTTCCAAAACTTCTCTGGTATAAGCGCGCATGCCGGAGTGAAACTCGCCCAAGTTCTGACCCAGGGCCAAATTTTCAAGCATGGTCAAAAAACGGTTTGAGAAATACTTGTAGCGAGGCATCCCGCCTTGAAGCGCTTCCCGGCGAGTTCGGATGCGGTTTCCAAGCATCAGGTCGCAGACACCCAGTTCCAGGGGCAAAATCAAAGCCGGAATGAGGCGGGCATCGTATTGATAATCCGGATGGATCATGACGATAATCCGGGCCTCCGTTTTTAAAGCTTCCTGATAACAGGTTTTCTGATTGGCGCCGTACCCCCTGTTATGGGGATGGACGATGACTTTAAGTCCCAATTTTTGAGCCAAAGAAACGGTTTCGTCCCGGGAAGCGTCATCAACGACCAGAATCTCGGCCTCCAGTTCGGAGGGAATCGTGCGGACCGTCGCCTCCAGAGTTTTTCCTGCATTGTAAGCCGGCATCACCACCAGGATCTTTTTCCTTTGGGGACGGTTTGAGTTCATCACCCGGCCCGTTCGAACAGGAATTTCCGTCTAAAAACCACCATCCCCTGTACCATTAAACCGAGGACAGAAACCATCGTGACCCAAGCCCCAATCCTAAAATCCATGGGACGGAAAAGCCAGAAAACTTTTTGCCGGGATTTTTGAGAAGAAAGAAAAACGCCCTGGAAATACCCGTCCGCCTGGAAAGGAACCAAACGAGTCCCCTCATCCGTCCAGACTTCCCATCCGGGGAAATAGGCTTCCGATAAAAAAATCCAAAACGAGGCGGGGTCCCTCAACTCCCATTCCATCTCGATGCGGCCCGGAAACGGCCTTGAAAACGATGAGAGCACCACCTCGCGCTCGGGCCTGAGATCATTTCCCCCTCCCCCAACCGTAAAAATTTCCTTTCCGGGTTTAAAATCCTTGGAATTCATGGCGGCAAAAAGGTCTCTCGCATTTCCAAATCGTTTCAAGGAAAAAACAGCCTGGACAGGACGGAACCGGTCCGGATTTTCATAGATCTTGAGCTCGCCAGATTGATGCTGGATCGGCCACGGAATCGGCAAGGGTTCTAAAGAAATCAGATAGCGGACCGAAAAGAGCGCGAGCGTTCGAGGATCCGGACGTTCGAAATCCACGCCGGTCGTGGAAACAGACGCGCTGCCCTCTGTGGAAGCAAAAAATCTGAGAAGCGATCTTTGGAAAAGCGCTTCATATCCGTTCACGTTTGAGATCTGGAAAAACATCGTCTTATTTGGATTGCCAACCGCAGCTTTGGAAAAAATCCTGTAAGGAAGAGACCGGACGATCTTTCTCTCGCCCAGCCACTCCATCACCTCGGAAGCGCCGATCTTTTGCGAATAATTTTCGGACCATAAAAACATCCTGCCATGGACATAGAGGTCTGCGAGCACGACACAAAAAATAATTCCCTGTAACCGGACCGCTTTCTTTACAAGAATCTCATCCCAAAAAGCCGCCAACGCGCAGACCAAACCAAAAAGGCAAAGGACATAAAATCGGGCCGGAACCCTTAAGAATGAAAACCCTTGCCAAACAAAATTATATAGAAAGCTGTTTTTCCCAGCGGCCAAAAGAAGCGACAGAACGCAGAGGCTGGGAAGAAAAAATTTCTTTCTGACAGCGGACACCAGAAGCCAGATCACGGCAAAAAGAAAGGGCAGGATGCCCATATAAAGGGCATAGGTTTCAAAATAGATGGAAGGGTGATTGAGATCCAAGAAATTTTTTTGGAGCGGGTTCCCTGCAAAACCCGGATCGCAAAGTCCCCACAGAGCCTTCCACGGCAAGGAATAAGAGGTGGCAAAATCATAGACCGATTGGGGATTAAAAATTTCACGGGTCCGGGTCCGGAAAGAATACAACGTATAAATGAAAGTCGGGAAACTTTGAACCAATGAAAGGCCGGTCAACAAAAACGCCCAAAGGACTCCCCATGCGACCAGAGCTTTTCTGCCTTGGGGGTCACTTTTGAACCCTTTCCAAATCCAGATCAAGCCCGCCAGAAAAACAGTATGAAACCAGACTTGGAGATGCCCGGAAAAAAACTGGATGAGAGAACTTAAAACCAGGCAAAGAAAGGACAGGCTTCCGAAGTTACTTTCTTGCCCGTTTTGCCTTAAATGTCCCAGGGAGCGCACCGCAAATAGAAGAACAAACGGTGTCCAGCTATATCCGGAGAGATGAATCACGTGACCTCCCGCAACTTTAGAAAGGAAGAAAAATGAAAAAGCCCAGGCGACGCTCCCAACCAAGCAAGCCATGGAAGAACAGCGGAGGGATGACAAAAATAAAAACATTCCCAAGGCATTGAGATAAAGATGCAGAACGGTAAAAAGATTAAAAGCAACGTTCATGGGTAAAAAAGCGAAGCCAGCCGAGAGCGGATAGAACAGGGACGATTGGGGCGAGGCTAAAAAAGGTGTCCCCGCAAATATCCAAGGGTTCCAAAGGGGAACCGCTCCGGTTTGGAAACTCATTTGTGATAAATACCGGAAGGGAGCCGCATATTGATAGATGTCACCAAAGTTACCCACCATTCCGTTGGTCCATAGAATCGGTGCGGAAAAAAGAACCGTGACCAAAACCAGGAGGGCATGAGCGACCGCGAAAGGACTGAACCGAGGCCTGACCGATTGCAGGTTCATACGGCTTGGCTTAAACCTCGCCGCACTGCCCATCCTCCCAACCCTAACAAGCTTAAAAAAGTGAAACCGGAACATGCCAGGGCTCTACGCCACGTTTCCGGGCGGTAGACCAAGTAAAGACGGTGTGTTCCGGATGGGCAAATGGCGCCCTGAAAAATGCCCTGCACCTCTTGAATCTTGAGTATTTGATGATGTTCCGGACAGTCTGCACAGTACAATTCCCAGCCGGGATAGTCCGGAACATGGAACAAGATCATACTGGCCTCGTTCAAATCGAAAAGCACTGAAATCTTTTGATTGGCGATCTGGGACTCCCTCGGTAAAAGGGGAGGCGGAGCCTCCTGTGGTACTGTTCCGTCTTTTTTCCCAAGCGCAAAGATTTCTCCCATCGCCTGTGGATTTTGATAGACGTTCAGGTCGCGGTCCTGCCCCACCAGATGCCAACTCGGATCCAGGCGATCGTTCGTAAGGAAATAAGTCACATCCAAGAAATTCAAAAATTCCCTTAACTGACTCAAACTCCCTCCTTTGGCAAGCTTTTCGCGAATGCGCCTGAAAGACTCAAGTGCCAATGGCTCACCGGATGGGATCATTGTTTTAATCCGGTAGGGCAAGTTGCTCAGATCAAAGAGGTAAGCGCGAAAACGCATTCTGGCTTCCAGATCCGTCATGCCGGCCAGCCTTCTTTGGTGATCCACTTTGGGTGAAAGCAAAACCGTTCCATGCCGCTCGAGAAGAACCGCCTTCACTCCGTCAAAGGTGAGATGAAAATATTGCGGGTCAATGGTTGGGATAAAATTCCGGCTGTAAAACAGAAGTTCCAAAACCATTCCTAAAACGGCCGCGACCTTGAGCCAGTTTTGGGTCGTGACGTTTAAAGAAAGTTTGGAGAGAGTCTCAAACCCGCACAAGACCAGAATCGATACGGCGCTGACCGTCCAAAAGAGAGCCACGGGAGGATAGCGGAAAAGGCGAAGCAAAAAGAAATGCCGGTGAACCCATTGAAAGATCGGCCATTGGGTTCCCAAAGACCATCCGAGTCCCGCCAGGCCCAGGAAGCAAGCAAACCCGCCCAGCCTTTTTGGGCCTGACCGAACCGCCAGGACCGCAAAGCCGCTGGCCAGGATCCCCCACCACGCGCTCCAGACCCAGAAAAATTTCTCGCCCGCAAACTGGTCCGGATTGTTGAAGATCAGGTTCGGAACCAGCAAACCCCACAGACTGCCAACCGGCAAAGAATACATCCCCGCCTCCTCCATAGAAATACCCTGCCCGGAACGGATGGATCGCGACCAAAGCTCCCAGGTTGGCAGCCATTGAAGACTTGAGAAAAGTATAAAAATGAAAAAAATAAAACTCCAAAAAGTGAGAGCCTTCTTCCAGGGACCCGAAAAAATTGTAAAGAGAATAGCCCCCGCGATTTCAAGGACCAGGATCTGCGGGAACCCGGCAAAAAGAGAAAAAGACAAAAGGAGGGCAATCAGGACTCCGAACCATCCTTTTTTCTGAAGCCCTTGAACGCAGAAAATCAAAATCCAGGGAAACCAAATCAGAGATCCCAGAACGCTTAAAAATTCAACGCGGGTCAGGGCATATCCGTTATAGGCAAAAACGATCCCTCCCGCAACACTGGCCCAGATCGTAAATCCCAACTTTCTGCCCAAGAGATAAAACCCGAGACCGGCTAATGCATAGTGCAATAATGTAAATATTTTAAGCGCCCCAGCAAACTCGAACAGAAAAAACAGAAGAGTGAAAGGGTAAAGAACCGACGATTGACAGTTGGCCAAAAACGGCATTCCTCCCATCTGGAACGAGTTCCACAAAGGCATCTCTCCCCCCTGAACCATTTGCGATGACAAGACTCTCCAGGGGTGAAAAAGGTAGGTCAAATCCCTTGCAAAAAAACTCTGTGACGAGGTCAGGGTCGGATAAAGAAAAAAGAAAGGCAGAAGAAAAAAAAGAAAAAAAGATGTTTTCTCCGCGCGGGTCATTGCGGGGTTTTCTTCAGACCAGAGAGACTCAAGATTTCTTCCATTTGGCTTCTGTATTCGGTCAAACCGGGCTCGCGCAAGAGCGCTTCCCTTTGAAAAGGGATCGCGTCCCTCACGCGCCCTTGAGGATTGGGGTCTTTTAAGGATTGAGCCAGGATGACTTTGGACAGATCGGAATAATACTTCGCAGGAAGCCCGTCCCAAACAAGCGCTTTTTTTAAATGCATTTCCGCCGACCCAAAATCCATTTTATCAAACGCCTCTTCCGCATTCAAAGATTCTGAAAGCGCGGCAACGGGTTTGATGCCCCAGAACCAAACCAGAATTCCGCAAAGAGCCGCTGCAGTCACGGCAAGGAATGTGGATTGATTCTTGGAGCAGGACACCCGGTTTTCTTGTCCGACGGAGGTCCCAATTCCAAGCAGGAAAAAGAACAGGATGAAGATCCCGGGAATGTTTAGGGAGATATCAAAGAGTCCATGAATCAGAAGCGCAATGAGTCCGGAAGCTAAAAAGGGGTTCCGGATTTTTCGGATTCCCTCCAAAAAAAACAGGAGAAGAAAAAAAGACGCCGGCAATCCCCATTCGGAGGCCGTCTGAAGAAAAAAATTATGGACGTACAAGGATTGGATTCCAGGCATTTTGTATAAGGGGGCGATTTTTTCGAAGGAGCCAGGCCCACCGCCCCAAACGGGATGGTTCCATAGAATCTCTGCCGCCTGGCCCCACCACCGCTGGCGGTCCTGGATCGCATGTCTGCCCAAAAGAGCAGGCATTTTAAATAGAAGGAACCCAAAGATTACAACCCCAAAAATTGCGGCCATTTTTCCTTTGCAAATGCGAGGCTTCCAAGTTGTCTTAAGAACAGAAAAATGCCGAAAAACCGCTTGCTGGTACGTCTCATCCTGCAAGGCCAAGTAGAGGAGTCCCAGGGAAAGCCCCAGAGTACCTGCGACAGATCCCGTAAAGGCAAAGGCAAAAACATTAGGGGTCCAGGTCATCCAGAAAACCGTTTTAGAAAATTCGTAGAGATGGAGGGCCAAAAATATTGAGATCAAAAAAAAAGAAGCTGCGACGTTCACATTCAGGAAAAATTCCGTGGTTTCACTCACGGCTCCATAATCATGGAAAACGCGGAGTCGAACCACCTCGGTTGCCACATACAGGAGAGCTCCGACCGAACCCGCGGCCAGGACGGTCGTTTCCAGAACTTTTCTCGAATGCGGGCTGGCCATTTGAGCCAGGACAAAAATGAAAATCCCGGAGCCAATCATCACGATTTGGTTTCGGCTAAGTTCCTTAAAAGGCGAGACCCAGCAGGAACCGCTGAAAAAAACAAGAAAAAGGACTAAAGAGAACGGAAAGGTAGGTTTGAAAAAAGTTTGATGGACCAGAAGGTCTCTGCAAATGGTGAGAGCCAAAAGAACGGTCAGGATCAGGAAGAAAAGGTATTGGGAACTAAAATCCCATAGAAATCGCGACAAGGGAACCGCGCCCAGCAGGAGTGCGAGTGAAAAAGTTTGCGCTCGTGAAACAAAGGAAGAATCAGAAAGGGATTCTGACTTAAGAGAATAAATTTTTGAGGAATCCGACCGGAGTCTTTTAACCCTTAAAAATTAATAAGGAATGATTCTGGGAGTGACAAAGACCAGAAGCTCAGACCTCGATTTGGCCGTATCAGTCTTCTTAAACAAGTAACCGATAATGGGGATGCTGCCCAAAATAGGGATGTAAGCTTTTTGGTTTGAGTCTTGTTCGGAAATAAGTCCGCCGATGACAAAGGTCTCACCATCCTTTACGATCACAGTGGTGTTCGCCTGCTGGCTGGTCGTTTGAGGAACGCCGATGGAGGTCGGCTGAGAGGAGGTGATGTCCGGTACAATTTTCATCGTGATTCTGCCGTCCGCGTTGATCGTTGGGGTTACGGACAGGGTGATTCCGGACAGGGCCTGGTTCACGACCTGGGAAGAAAGGGTTCCAGCGTTGGTCAGCTGAGTTTGGGTTGTGATATAGGGGGTTGAAACTTGTGACTTGATCGTTGCAGGCTGATTATTGAGTGTGGCAATTTTGGGGTTGGAAAGAAGTTTGGACTTATTCTTTTGCTGCAACGCGCTCAAAGCTGCGTTTAATCGTACCACGTCTTTGACAAAGCCAAAGGAGAGACCGAGTCCTTGGCCCGGAGAAAAACCTGCCCCGCCTGTTTCCAAACCATTGCCCCCCGATGGATTTAAAGGGCTTTGAGTCATGAGACCCGGTCCTCCACCGGAACCGGGACTGGGATCAGGAGTCGCCTGGGATTTTGAAGCGCCGATCGTGATCATTTGGTTGCCGGACTGATCCGTATAAGCGGCCCCCCACGTAATTCCCAGATCGAAACTGTTCCCAACAGAAACCTGTACGATCTTGGCTTCAATCATGACCTGGGGAGCGGGTTTATCCAGGTCCATAATCAGTTTGGTAATCGTCTCAATCCCTTCCGGGGTGTCCGTCACAATAATGGAGTTGGTCCGATCATCCACGATCGCTTTTCCTTTACCGCCTAACGTGGCCACAATCGATCCCAGCTGGTTATTGACATCGGCCGCCTTAGCATAGTTCACGGGAAAAATTTTAGTTACTGAAATAGCGTTGATGCGGTACTGGTCAAACTCCACTGGCGTCATGAGCTGAACGATATTTTTGCCCATCGCCACCAGTTTAAGACTTTTGAGAGCCAAAATGGTGTCCACAGCATCCTTGAAAGACACATCTTTGAGTTGGATGGAGACCGTCCCTTGAATTCCGTTGCTGAAAACGACGTTGACTCCGGATTTATCCGCAAGGATCTTAAAGAGTTCTTTAACGTCAATGTCATAGAAATCAAGCGTGACAAGCTGCCGGCCAAAAAGAGAACTGGGATTGTCCGATGCTAAGGTCGGTACTTTGGCTTTGGATTGCGTTTTCTTCTCAGACGTTTGAACCTCTTCTGTTTCCTGGGATTCAGAACCTGGAGCGGGCGAGACCTGCGAGTTGGACGGATTTGGATTGGCTGCGGACTCCCCGTTGTTTGTTGATGGAGCCGGATCCACCCCTTGGGCTTCCGGAGGAGTCGGGGCCGACGCCATGGATTCAATCGCCGGCTCGGTATTTTGCGTTTGGTCTGACGGAGATGATTCCGCGCTCTTCCGAGCGACAAGCCGGATCAGGTTGCCTTCGGTTTTGGTCTCAAAATCCACGGGCGTTTTCAGCTCGATGACAATCCGGGCAATCTTGACCGGTTCATTCTGGAACTGAGCCGCTCGCACTTTGGTAAAAAATTCGTTCTGATTTAAACTGACTTCCTTTTTCTTCCAGTTGTTCTCCGTATTAGACAATTCCAGAACCAACCGGTCGGGAGCGCTAACTTTAAAGACATTGTAAGGAGTCGGATCACTCATTTTGACTGTGAGGGTATTGCCCTTGACCATGATCTCTTTTAAGGTGACAAAATGGCTGCTCGTTTGAGCCGGGTCCGTTCCCGCATTTTGCGGCTCTTCCGTCCGCACGGAAGGCAATTGGGTCATAGCCATTCCCAAAAAAATCATGCCCGCCATCCACCCGACGCGAGATTTAGGCAATCGCTTCAAAAAGTTAGCTCTCAAAAAAATATTCATTATTCCTCCCACTTACGGACCGCCTTTTCTTCCAGGTTCCTTGGCTAAAGGAATTTCCTTGACGGTTCGGTTCTGTGTAATCAGTACAATACTGTATTCCTTAATGATTCCCGAGATTCCTGAGACGACCTGGTTCTTTTTGTCGTAAACTCTCCCGGAGCGCAGCGTGTAAGGCTCTCCACCCGAAGAAGAGATCATGGCCACCTTCCCTTTTCTGTCTCTCAAGATGCCTCTTAGTTCCAAATTATCGATATCCCCGCTTTCCATCATCCGATCGCCGCCCGATTTGACGTTTTGGGCGTTCTGGACTCCCCCGGCCA
>Ga0207133_1106_pt1 | contig 13405 bp, 11 predicted proteins | sample Alteio_BWMinHeat_11_FD_153537 | JGI IMG/M metagenome (GOLD analysis project Ga0207133, IMG submission 153537) | Enriched cells from forest soil in Barre Woods Harvard Forest LTER site, Petersham, Massachusetts, United States -... | ecosystem: Environmental > Terrestrial > Soil > Temperate forest >... | reverse complement strand
GAGGCCCAGCCGTCCTCGAGAGCGAACAGGAGCAAACGCAAGAGCAGCGCGACCGCGAACAAGAAAAACGGAATAGCGAACGAGACGAACGGCTGGACCGGGAACAAGAGAAGCGCGATCGGGAGCAGGAAAAAGCGGACCGCATGGAAGAATTGTACGACGCAGGCCGCGAGGCGCTCGATGACGAGCGCTACGACAAGGCAGTTGCTAAGTTTGATGAGCTCGCAAAAATGAACGGCCCGCAAACGGATGCGGCGCTCTACTGGAAGGCATACGCGGAGAACAGGCTGGGAAAGCGGGACATCGCGCTCGCCACGATTGCGGATCTAAAGCGCCGTTTTCCACAGAGCCGATGGCAAAACGACGCCGGCGCGCTGGAGATCGAGGTGCGGCAATCCAACGGGCAGAGCCCGCGTCCGGAAGACCAAAGCAGCGAAGAGTTGAGGCTTTTGGCGATTCAGGGATTGATGAACAACGCGCCGGAAAAAGCCATACCGCTGCTCGAGAAAAGACTCAACAGCAATGCCTCGCCGAAAGAGAAAGCGCAGGTGCTGTTCGTGCTGGCGCAAAGCGACGAACCGCAGGCGGTCGCGATTCTCCAGCGGGTGGCTCGCGGGCAGAGCAATCCGGAAGTACAGCGCAAGGCGATCGAATATCTCGGGACGTTTGACAGCAAGGAATCGAGGCAGGCGCTGGCGAGCATTTATGCGTCGAGCAGCGACCCCTCGGTGAAGCGCGCCATTCTGCACAGTTACATGGTCGCGGGCGATCAACAAGATTTGTATGCAGCGGCGAAGGGAGAAAAAGATCCGCAGGTTCGCCGCGAAGCGATTCAGCAGCTTGGCCTGGTCGACGCGCCTAAGGAATTGGAAGAGCTGTACAGGACGGAGACCTCTCCAGAAGTGCGGGAAGACATTTTACAGGCGCTGTTTCTTTCGGGCGACGCGGGAAAACTCTCTGAAGCAGCGCAGAGCGAGAAAGATCCGAAGGTGCGGCGGACGGCCATCGAAAAGCTGGGGCTGATGGACGCGGAGGAAACTTCGGATACTCTGCAGAAAATATATGCGAAGGAGACCGATCGCGGTTTGCGCGAGGCGGTGCTGAATGCCTTTTTTCTGCAAGGCAATGCGCACGCGCTGATCGCGGTGGCGCGCGGAGAAAAGGATCCCGAGCTCAAAAAAATCGCAGTGCAAAAGCTGTCGCTGATGGATTCGAAGGAAGCGACGGAGTTTCTCATGGAGATTTTGCAAAAGTGAGGCGCGCTATGCGCAAGAAACTGTTTGTTCTTGGGGTGATGATCGCGGCCAGCTGCGTTCTGTTCGTGGCTGAACCAACAGGGGCACAAAGCGCCAACGATGACGCGCCGAAAGTTGTGAACGGGCACGTGGAAACGCGCGAGCTTTCCGGATCACTGTCGCGAGAATTTCAGAGCCTGGTAGATAAAACTTCAGAGCCAATTTGGATCGGATACGCCGAGCCGCAGGTGACGGGAGATCGCTTGCTCTGCTGCGGGAATTACGACGTGATGAGAGATAAAGTACGCGGCCGCTGCGGCGATTGCCTGCTCGAAGGCAGGGACGACGGATCAAACGTGACATCGAGCGATAGTGGAAAAGTCAGCCTGGAAGGAGCGCGGCGTATCGTTGTGCTCTTCCGGGTTGAGAAGAAGCAAATCGGCAAGATTCGTGTCGTCTCCGAGGACTGCACGCTCGATGCAGGCGGAAAAACCCTTGTTTGGTTCACGGGAGTGAAGCCAGCGGAAAGCGTTGCGTGGCTCGCTGGATTCGTTGTGGAAGAAAAGCACACAGGACATGGGAAGCACGGAATGGGCGACGAGGCGCTCACTGCGATCGCGATGCACGAGGACGTAGCGGCGGATCGCGCCCTGGAGTCTTTCGTCACGCCGGACAAACCGCAGGAGTTGCGAGAGCAGACGGCGTTCTGGCTGGGAGAGGCGCGCGGCAAAACAGGTTTGGCCACGCTCGAGAAGATGGCGAAAAGCGATCCGAGTCCAGATGTGCACGAACAGATTTCGTTTGCGTATTCGGTGAGTCACGAGCCGGGAGCTCTGGGCGACATGATTCGAATGGCTCACGAGGATGAGAGCGCGCAGGTGCGCGGGCAGACGCTTTTCTGGCTCGCGCAAAAAGCGGGCGAAAAAGCGGTGGGGGCGATCAAAGGCGCGATCGAGAACGATCCGGACACCGAAGTGAAGAAGCAAGCAGTGTTCGCGCTGAGCCAATTGCCAGAGGACGAAGGCGTGCCAAAATTAATTGAAGTGGCGCAGACGAACCGCAATCCCGAAGTGCGAAAACAGGCGATGTTCTGGCTCGGGCAATCCGAGGATTCACGGGCACTCGCGTTTTTTGAGAAAGTGCTGATGCAATAAGAAAAGAGCAGTCCGTCGCTGGGCTACAACTCGAGGGGCTTGAGCGGCACGTGCTGCGAGGCTATGAGGAGCTCGCCGCCGAATGCGCAGTCGGCTGGGCGGCGGCCCAGGGCTTCCTCGGCGGAGAGGCGCGCGAGATCGGGATTGTTATTTTCCTGCGAGAGATGCGCGAGGACGAGAAAGCGCGCGCGGGCGTCGAAGCCTTCGGGGTCAGAGAGATATTCGCTGACGGCGTGATTCGATAGATGGCCGGTGCGGCTGAGGACGCGCTGCTTGACGACCCAGGGATAAGGCCCGACCTTGAGCATGTCGAGATCGTGATTGGATTCCAAAACGAGACAATCGGCGTCGCGAAGATGGACCTTGACGAGTTGGGGCATGTACCCGAGGTCGGTGACGATTGCGAGCTTGGTGCCGTTGGTGCAGAAAGTAAAAGCGACAGGATCGGCGGCGTCATGAGGAATGCCGAAGGCGTGAACCTCGATGTCACCCACGGTGAAGGATTGTCCGGCATGGATCGCTTCGACGCCGCGGAGCCGCTTGCCAAGAGTATTCGGAAGAATACGCTGCATGGCATCCATAGTTGGCTCGGTCACGTAGAGCGGAGCTTTCCAGAGTCCGAGCATCTGCGGTAGCCCACCGCAATGGTCGGTGTGCTCGTGCGTGATGAGGATGCCGTCGAGGTGATCGACGCCTTGTTCAACGGCGGCAAGGCGAGCGAGAGTTTCGCGTTTGCCGAGTCCGGCGTCAATGAGGAGGCGGGTGCGCTGCGTCTCGAGCAACGTGATGTTGCCCGAGCTGCCGGACGCCAGAATGGATACCCGCAAGCCGATCAGTCGCCCCCAGAAAACTGCCGGGCTAAAGCCCGGCGGCTACACAAACAATTTTCAGAATGATGGCAGAGCGCGCTGTGCGCGTCAATTAAGAAACTTCAACATATTCCAGGGGGACAGAGATTAGCCCTGCTTTGTGATGCTCAATATGGCCGCCTCGATCTTTTTTGCATCTGTGCGACGCAGTATATTCCAAAGCTGGAAACACTTTATGGATGCACCACCCATGCCAGCAAAAACGACAATTGCCCAGGTGATGCCTGCTACGGTCCTTAGCCAAGTGACGCTTGCTACGGTCTCTAGCCTTGGAGCAGGAGAGATAGCATAAGTGATCCATGCAGCCCACGTGAGGTCGAGAAGAGCCAGAATTAATCCCTCTGCAAAGAAAAGTCGTGCACCACTAGCCAACCGCTGAATGAAATTGGCAGCATGAAAACCATGCAGACCCCAAAGACGATAAAGAACGGCAAGAAGAGGTAGTTGCCCATTCTCCGGGAAAACTTGACCGCCTCGCGCAATTCATTGTCGTCAGTTGGTGTCGTGAGGGGTAGCATCTGAACTGCGAAAGTTTAGCAGATTCAGCAAGATAAGCGGGAACGGTCGAGAGAGAAACCGTTCAGGGGGCCGAGGACGGTGACGGCGATACGCTCGGGGTGAAAAAACTCCTGGGCGAGAGAGTGGACTTCTTCGCGCGTGACAGCTTCGATCGAGGCGAGGATGTCGTCGAGCGTGTAAAAGCGGTCGAAATAGAGTTCCTGGCGCGCCAGGTTGGTCATGCGGGCGCTGCTGGATTCCAGAGAGAGCATGAGCGAACCCTTGAAATGATTCTTGGCGCGCAGGAGCTCTTCCGGAGGGACGGGCGATTCCTTCAAGGCGCGAAATTCCTTGATGGTGAGATCGATGACCTGACCGATGCTTTCTGTCGAAGTGCCGGCGTAGACGGTGAGCATGCCAGCGTCGGAATAGGGAGTGATTTCGCTGAAGACGGCGTAGGCAAGGCCGAGTTTCTCGCGGATATTCTGGAAGAGGCGGGAAGACATGCCGCCGCCGAGAAGATTATTGAGGACAGCGACGCCGAAGCGGCGCTCGTGGGCGAGAGGAAACGAAGGGACACCGATGCAGAGGTGGACCTGCTCGAGGTCGCGTTTCGTCTCGAGCTGAATGAGCGCCTGGGTGGAAGGAGCGGTGTGATTCTCGCACGCGCCCGCGGGCTTGAGAGCGGCGAATTCGCGCTCGGCAAGCTCGAGAATGCGCTCGTGAGTGACATTGCCGGCAGCGGTCAGGACGATGTGGTCCGGAGCAAACCAACTACAGAAACGATTGCGCAGGGGTTCACGCGCAAATTTCTTTACCGTGCCCGGGGTGCCGAGAATGGGGCGCCCGAGCGAGTGATCGGGCCAGAAACCGCTGGTGAACAGTTCCTGAAGAAGATATTCGGGATTGTCCATGTCCATCTTGATTTCTTCGAGGACAACCTGGCGCTCCTTCCGGATGTCTTCGGAGTCAAAGAGCGGCCGAAGAACGAGGTCGGAGAGAACATCGAAGGCGATGGGGAGATGTTCGTCGAGGACCTTGGTGTTAAAGCAGATCTGCTCCTTGGAGGTGAAGGCGTCCAGCATGCCGCCGACGGAATCCATTTCGCGGGCGATGGCCTCGGCGGAGCGGCGCTCGGTGCCCTTGAAAACCATGTGCTCGATGAAATGAGCGAGGCCGTTTTCCTCGGGGAGTTCGCGGCGGGAACCGTTGCGGATCCAGAGGCCGACGGAGACCGAGCGGACGTGGGGCATGGTCTCGGTGAGGACCGCGAGTCCGTTGGGAAGAACATGCTTCTGAATGTCGCGCGCTTCCGTGGGCATTTTGTTATCTTCGCACACGGCAGGGGTAATTGCCATTCTGTGCAAGTAGAGCAACAAGAAGGCGCAATGGGATTGACGGCCCTTCACGTGTCGAGTAACTTGCCGCTAGCCGGATGAAATTCAATCGGGGGCCGCAATGCCGAATGCCGATGTGCCCGTCTACGCCTTAAGAGTTCCCTTGCTCGTAGCGCGCGATGGGCTGCGCGTCCGAGAAGACGTGCTATACACGAACGCCAAGGGTGAAGATCACGAGCGGAGCCGGAAACGCTCGGAAGCTGCATTGGTCAAGGTACGAGACATCATGCCGGGCGTGTTGGAACCCAATGAGGCAGTACTCTACATTTTCAAGTGTCAGGCGCCACTCAGCGCGTTCGAGCAGTTCATGTTGGGCTGGCACGCCTACTTCCTCACTGCGACGACGCTCGTGCTCACGAATCTGAGGCTCATGCACTTCAGCGTGGATTCCCGCGGCAATTGGACCCAAACATTGAAAACAGCCCGCTGGGGAGACATCAGCGAAGCGAAAATAAAAGGGCTGCTTAATCGCATGCTGAGGCTGAAGTATGCAAACGGGAAAAAGGAAAACTATTGGAGAATTCAGCGCAAAGACGCCAAGAAGGTAAAGGATATTCTCGCGGCGGTTATGCCGGCGAGCCGCAGCGAGGCCACGACCGCAGAGGGCATGACGTCGTTGTGCCCCGACTGCCGTGCGTCGCTCACGCCAGGCGTCTATCGGTGTAATCAATGCGGACTCGCTTTCCGAGATGAAAAGACTCTCTTGAAGTGGACGCTGCTGATGCCAGGTGGCGGATACTTATACGCCAAGATATGGTTTCTGGGAGTCCTTGGATTCGTGTTTGAAGGAGCATTTCTCCTCGTGACACTCTCATTTGCGCTGATGGCTTTGGGCATTTTGCCTGTGCATGCTGATCAAACCGGACGAACGCCATCACCAACGGAGTTGTGGATGACGACGGCGTTTTTTCTACTATTTGTTGCCTTTCAGAAATTATTGGAATTCCACCACAGCCGGCGGGTGATACGGAGCTTCCGGCCGCTCCGACGGCCGGGACAAAACTAGACAGATATCAGGACTTAGCGTCCCCCGAGCGGAAAGAATCTGAATCCAAAATAGCCAACAGGATGGCCGGCGCTATAAGAGTGTTTCGGTGGGATTGAGGCGGCCATACTCGCTGGTGTAGTGAAGGGGCGCGTCGCAATAGGTGCCTTTTTCGCGCTGGTACACCTCGCAGGAATCGAAAGGCTTGGAGTAGATGTGGATGCTGACGGCACGCTGATTGAATTCGGGAAGGTTGAGCACCTGGTGGACGGGCTCGAGAGGATTGACATAAGCGGGATGAGCGGCGTCCATTTCATAGATTTCGGTGGGAAGAATGCGGCAGGTGCCGTGAGACGCGTCGCGCTGGTCAACGCGGAAATTCTGGACTTTCAGTCGGCCGATGGGTGTGGCCATCCAGCAATTCTGGCCGCGATGATTATGGATGCGGCTGGCCTGGCCAGTTTCCCAGCAGATGGTCAGACATTCAAAAACATTGTTTCGGAAGATGAGATTGCGGGTGTAATTGCCCTTGGAGAAAAAGAGATACTTGTCGAGAGTTTCCGAGAAAACGGAATGGCGGAGAATGTAGTTCTGCACGTTTTCGAGGGTGAATTCGCGCTCAGGGATGGCGGCCAAGCCCTTGACCCAATCGGCGATGGCGAGTTGTTCGGTGGCTAGTTGTTTGTTCATGATTTGCCTCACGTTCGAGTGCGGCCGCGCAGCACGGCGGCCGCCAGGGCAATCGGGAAATCGTGAGCCTTCCTTGGTGAATGAATTATAGCGCCGAACGGGGAGGAAGCAAGAAGGCGAGGAAAAGCGGTACTCTGATGACTGACGAATGGGGGAACTTGAGATCAACGATTGAGCTGAAACCATAGAGATGGAACTACTCGGAAAATCGAAGGCAGAGTTGCGCGAGCTTTGCACGGCGATGGGTGAGCCCGCGTATCGCGGCGGGCAGATTTATCACGCGCTGTATGCCGAACGGAAATTTGAGTTCGGAGTGATCACGAATCTTCCCGCTGCGCTGCGAGAACGATTGGGGAAGACAGCCGGAATCACACTGCCCGAAGTGAAGCAACGATTTGCATCGGCGGATGGGTCGGTGCGGTATTTGTTCGCGCTAAGAGAGGAGGAAAAGAAAGAACAAGAAGAATTGAACATAGAGAAAACAAGGAGCACAGAGGCCACAGAGAAGAAACGAGCGGCGGCAAAACCGGTGCTTGTGGAAGCGGTGTTCATGCCGAGCGAGGGGCGGCAAACGATCTGCATTTCGACGCAAGCAGGCTGCGCCGTGGATTGCCAGTTTTGCTTGACGGCACAGTTGGGATTGATACGGAATCTGACGCCCAGAGAGATTGTGGCGCAAGTGTTGCTGCCGCTGGAGGAGCACAAGGGAGAGCTGGCTCCCCAAACGAACATTGTTTTGATGGGACAGGGAGAGCCGCTGTTGAATTTTGAGCCGGTGATGACGGCGGTGCGGATTCTGCTCGATCCGGAGGGCGTGGGGCTTTCGCCTAAGCACATGACGCTTTCGACGAGCGGGATCGTGCCTGGAATCGAAAAGCTGTCGCAAGAGAAGGTGCGGCCGAAGCTGGCGATCTCGCTGAATGCGTCGAATGACGAACAGCGGGACAAACTGATGCCGATTAACCGGAAGTATCCGCTTGGCGTTTTGCTCGAAGCTTGCAGGCAGTATCCTTTGCGAACGTGGGAACATTTGACGTTCGAGTATGTGCTGCTCGGCGGGGTGAACGATTCGCCGGAGGATGCGCGGCGAGTGGTCAAACTCCTGGCACCGTTAAAGAGCGTGAAAGTGAACTTGATTCCCTGGAATCCGGGAGAATTGCCGTACCGGGAGCCGAGTGAAGAGCGCATCGAGGAATTCCGCCGCGTGCTGAACGATAAAGGGGTCCCGGCGTTCGTAAGGTACTCACGGGGGCGCGATGTGATGGCCGCGTGCGGGCAATTGGCGCTGAAAGACGCGGATAACTCCAGATTGACGGTCATCGGCAAAGGATTGCAAGGGAGTGGGAGCACGGGAACAACCTGATCGCCCGGCGGACCATTGAGCCTAGATAGCTTTAACAGCTGGCCCCCGAAGAAAGACAAGGTTTACGTCAGCCCGGAAACCCCGATCTGCACACCGGAGAAAGATTCTGAGGAAGCGGTCGAGCGTTTCCTGTAAGGAAAGGCAGTGAGGGGGGTACCTACCCCGGGTGTTTTCGCCAAAGAGTGCGTAAGGAACAGAAAATAAAGCAGTAAGCAAAAAGGGACGCGCAAAAGAGTGTGTAACAATATCAAAACAAATGAGTTATAAGGGCGATTATTCCCTTTACACAATAGCGGGATTCTGGTACGCTTTCTTTAGAGAGGCTTGCCATGAACCTGATAAACGTCGTCTCCAAGTTCAAGACAGAGGATGAGTGCATCGATCATCTCATCGCTATGCGCTGGCCTCTTGGCGTGTGCTGCATCAAGTGCGGCGGATTGACCGTCAAAGAAATGCGAATCGCGGCCAGCAAGCGCAAGAACGGAAAGTTCATCCCTGCCCGCCGTCTTTTCCGCTGCATGAATGAAGGCGAGAAATGCTTTGGCTATCAGTTCACCGCGAAGGCGGGAACCATATTTGATTCTTCCCACCTGCCGCTCCACAAGTGGTTCATGGCTATCGGCCTTATCGTAGAGGGCAAAAAGGGTGTTAGCGCCAAACAGATTGCACGTCACCTTGGTCTGGAAAAGAGCTACAAGACGGTTTGGTATCTCTGTCATCGAATCCGCGAGGCCATGCAAGACGGCGATCTCATCCTGTCTGGCGAAGTTGAGGCCGATACTACGCGCATTCAAGGCAAAGTGAAACGCCGCAATTGGCGTGAGCGCAAGCCGCGCTCTAATGACTGCGTTATGGGGATGATTGAGCGTGGCGGCAAACTGCGCCTAATCCCTGTAGCCGATGAGAAAATCACGATATTGCAGCCCGTCCTAGAAAAGCACATTAGCCCGGACGTGGAGACGATCTACACCGATGAGCATGTTTCCTACCCGATAGCGTTGCGCCCGAAATTCGGTGGTAAGCACAAAACGATTAATCACAGCCGGACGTATGGAATCGGACCGATTCACACCAATACGATTGAGAACGCATTCTCTTTGCTCAAGCGCGGCCTCTACGGGACGTTCCACAAGGTGAGCGTTAAGCATCTCGGCAGGTATTGCAACGAGTTCAGCTACCGTTTCAACCGGAGAGACGACCAAGCGAATCTGTTCAATTCCACAGTTAAGAATCTGGTGCGCGGCAAGGCCCTGCGATTCAAGGCGCTGATTTCTGAGGAAAAAACTGGCCTTTCGGGCGTTTCCCAGTAGTCTTTATGCTCTTCATGGGTATGGGTTTTGTCTTGAGAAGCTCCACGAGCACAGCGTCGAATTTTGTCTTTTCGACAAGGATTTTTTTCTTCATAACTTAGGCATGGTAACATAATGGCGGGTCCGGAGGGATTCGGACCCTCGGAACGTGCGGTAACACGTTCACGCGGATTATAAATCCGGCGCAATAAACCTGGCTCTGCCACGGACCCGCCGTCTCACTCTTCCAAGGTTTTGGTTTGGACACTTGGTGATTGATGGCGGCCCGCGAATATGGTATAAAAACACGTAGAGCGTTCTCCTTCCGGGAGCGTTCAAGTTCGATACCTCTAGCGGCTGGTTGACCTGACTGTCAGCCAGCCGCTTTCTTTTATTGGACCCTTAAGCCGCTCCCCGCATTTGCCTGCGTATGATTTGTAGGCAATTCCAATAATCCAAATGTATTCGGCCCCACCCGGCGAAATAGTCTCCCCTTCTTCATGAGGCGGTAAATGATTGAGGTGAGATACTGTGGGTCAAGATCAACCCCATATTTCTTTTTGATGTCCTCAGAAATCTGGTGCACATGCAGCGGGATACCGCAATCAAGCAACACAGAACGCACCATGAGCGGCTGCGTTATCACCGTTCCAGTTGGTAAATCAGCGCCGCGTTTTTGCGTTTTCTTTTTTGAAGGCTGCTTTGCAGGCTGTTCGGCCAAGATTCTTACTGAGAGCCTAAGCGCATCCAACTCTTTTTGGAGCTGGGTGATCTGTGCCTGCTTTATGCTAATGGCATCGTGTAAGTTCTTCATGGGATGCTCCCCGACCAAAATATTACTGGCAACTTTGCTGGCTGTCAAGTTCTGGCTGCCTATAATTCGCGTTTATTTTGCCTACCAACGCCAGAGCGGTACCCTTCGGGGAGGCGGATGTCTTGTGCGGCACTTAATTATGCTATAGCCTCTCGGTCTCGCGGATGTCTTTCCTCATTCTTTCAAGCCTAAAAGCACCGAGGAGTTGTTAAACATGCTAGTCGCTAATCATCAGACAATCGTCATTTTGCTCATCGCTCTGTTTTGCCCAATTCCATTGAGCGCCTCGACCGTGCTCGTCTTTGTGACGCAGCAGGGAATCGTCATGAGTACCGATAGCAAAATGAGTACCATTCATGCCCTCGGTGACTATAACGAGCGAATTGGCGAGGGGACCACTAAAAAATTTGTTGTAGTTCAAGATCGCATCCTTGTGGCCAGCGTCGGCCATGCTGATATTCAAAGGGGAGATGTTCACTATAATTTCTTGGCATGGATGAAGGAGTTGGAAGCTCGCTTGCCAAAAGATATTTCCGTCGATGACCTTACTTCGGTCATCCAAGCGGAAAGTGCCAAGGTGTTTGCTGATTTTGATGCCGTCTTGAAGGCCGATGTCCTGAAACGCAAGGACGCCACTGATACTTGTACTTCTTTTATCGAGTACATAGTTGCGGGTTACCAAAACGGGAATCCGAGAGTATACGTAGTCCAGTTTTATGTTGATTGGAACGAGAAGAAGTTGGTCGGCCCTTTGCGAATCCTGCGTGAGGCTGGCGACAACACGAACGGGCACTTTCGCGTTTATGCTTTTGGGATAAAGGAGTCCCTTACAGACATACTCAATCGCCAAAGCTATGCGTACAAGCAGACAATGGCTAGAGCGACTAAGGCATTCGGGAACTTGTTGGCGCAAAGAGATGTCACCATCAGTGAAACCATATCCTTGGCTCGTACCTTTGTCCAAATCGAAGAGAATACCAATCCAGGTGATGTCGGGGGGACTATTCAGTTGGCTAGAGTGCTCCCTAGCGGGCGAGCATACAGCGTAACTGATGAGTTGGCTAAAGCTCCGACGCCCGGTAAAAAGAATCAAAAGTAAAAGGATCACTGCCCTGTCACGGCGTCTCATTTTTGCACCGTGACCCTATTGTGTAAAGGGAATAATCGCCGTTATAAGCCGTTTGTCTTGAGCTTTGTGGGATAAGAATGCGAAACACCATCAAAACAAGGAACTTAAGAGTCAAGCTCTTGCCAACCTGAAGAAAAGAGTGCGTAAGTGATTGCAGCAACGAGAGATTCTGAGATTACGCAGGCTTAAAATGAAAAAGCCGCGAGACGATGCCCGCGGCCAACAAGATGAACTGGAATTTCCTACACTGTTGCCTAATCTCTATATACCAGATTCTAATAACAAAGTCAAGGTTTTTTCGAAGGGGGTAGTGGGTCGGTTTCCGGTTATCCGACTAATCAGGGGTTAGCCAGGGACAATTCGTTTCAAACCTGCTCGAGTTTCGGAGCAGCAATTCGGGTCGCTACCCAGTACACGACATCCAGATACCAATAGTGCCTTCGCGAAGTGCTAGCACCTACGTCCATAGGCTCGGGTTATCAGGCTCCAGTGGACTACCTGGCTCTAGCCTTCTCCGGATGAACCAGTCGGCAATCCGTATGGCTCCAATCGCTGCCGCAATACCCCCAAGAAATCCCAAAAACAGGTCGCCCGGTAAGTCGAATGCGAAAAACGTAAAGGCCACTATTAGGGCAAGATACGAAATCCGCAAAAAGGACTTCCGCCAGTTCGGTACTCCGATGGTTTGCACGCACTTCGGGCATGGAAACGACAACGGACGTGGTCGTCTATGGCCGCGTTCATCATAAGTGTCAATCTCGCTCCACCGGAAGGAACTCTTGCAAAGAGGGCATCGTGGCAGATTCGACAGGAAGTACGTTATAAAAAGCCAAACTAGCCATTCGACCACCAGTACAACAAGAATTGGCCGGGCGATGTCTGGGAGCGTTGCGGAGGTTGGTGGGATTGTGTACATCCTTTTTCCGACAAGGCGGCATCGCCCGATGGTAGCCGCCCAAGACGCATACTCTACACCCATAAGTGCTTGGTAACGCAGTTACCGGAAACTGACCCACCACCCGAAGGAGTAAGTATGGCGGGTGTTTAGTCGGGACTTTCCCCAACGCTGAAGTAGGTGCAGTCCGGATGGTGAAACGCCAGCGCGCTTACGCTGGCCTCCGGATCCATCATGAATCCTTCCGTGAGCTGCACGCCGATCTCCTCCGGCCGCAACAACTTCCAAATCGCCGCCTGATCTTCCAAATCGGGACACGCGGGATAGCCGAAGCTATAACGCTTCCCGCGGTATCGCGAGGTAAACCGTTGCGCCATTGTCATCTCGGGGGGATCAGGAAAGCCCCAGTCCTCACGAATTCTCCGGTGCAGCCACTCCGCGCAAGCTTCCGCCGTCTCGATCGCCAGGGCCTGCAGCCCGTGCGACTTGAAATAATACCCCGCGTTCTTTGCCTTCTCCGAGCGCTCCCTTACTCCTTCCCCCGCGCTAACCACAAACATCGCCAGATGATCGCGCCGCCCACTTTGCGGAGGCAAGACGTAATCGCTCAAGCACAGCAAATCGCCCAGGCGCTGCCGTTTAAAGTGGAAGGTATGCAGGGGATCCTTGGCGCCCGGAGCAAACAAATGCAGCGAATCTCCTTCCGCTTCCGCTTCGAAGAACTGCCACACCGCGCGGATCTTCATGAACTCCGCGGCTTCCCGCTTCACTTCTTCCATGCCTTCGAATAATTCGACAGCCTTCGGTTCGCGCGCCGCGAACTGTTTTTCGAAATCGCCGCGATATCCCATGTGCCGTCCGAACAGCATGAATGGATTGATGTAGCTCCAGACCTCCCGCAGGTCCGGCACAAGCCGAACTTTGCGGTCGAGCGTCGCTACGGCGGGGATGGGCAGATCCGCGCGGACGCGCGGGGAGCGTTTCACCTCCGGCAGCGTTTTCACGGTCACGGTAGTGGTTACGCCAAAGCCGTTCCCAGAAGAAGTGTGCGCGCGCACCACCGTCTCCCGCGTCGCGGGGTCCATCA
>Ga0207133_1107_pt1 | contig 13491 bp, 8 predicted proteins | sample Alteio_BWMinHeat_11_FD_153537 | JGI IMG/M metagenome (GOLD analysis project Ga0207133, IMG submission 153537) | Enriched cells from forest soil in Barre Woods Harvard Forest LTER site, Petersham, Massachusetts, United States -... | ecosystem: Environmental > Terrestrial > Soil > Temperate forest >... | reverse complement strand
GACGGAATGCGGACGACGCCACGCAATCCTTCCTGGATCATGGATAGCTCCGGTTCGTTCTGGCCGATTGAGCAGCAAACCGAGCGATGGCTGTAGATAACGCCTCCCTCACTTTGCTCGATTCTTGCAATTACATAAGGCTCCGCATGGATGCCGCTAGCCAACATTCGATAAGCGTTCGCAAGTTCCACGAGGGTGACTTCGGATGCGCCAAGGCCCGTAGTTTCATAGCGATGTAACAAAGATTGGATACCAACGTCACGAGCGGTGTTCAAGACAGAATCGATTCCAATCTGTTGAACGATCCAAATAGCGACCGCGTTTCTCGACTCCGCAAGTGCCTGCCGTGCCGGAATGATGCCTTTGAATTGATTGTCGAAATTGGAGATCCATTTGGGAGGCTGATCCCCGGATGTGATGACCGAGATCGGTTCATCGGGCACGGGGGAATCGAGATCCAATGCGCCTTGACGAAATGCCGCCAGATAAACAAACGGCTTCATGGCCGAGCCCGGCTGACGCAAGGACTGGGTTGCCCGGTTATAGTCGCCGTAGTTGGTGTTGTGGCCCTGATATGTGCGCCGCCCACCCGCCTCGGCCAAGATGGCGGAGTCACTGTTCCGCAGAACAACCACAGAGCCCTGAATCAGGCCGGCAGTCGGAGGATGACGCTTCTCATAAAGGCTCAAGCCGTGTTCGAGTGCGGCATTCGCAAGGCGCTGGATACGATCGTCGATCGTTGAATAAATATGGATGTGGCCCTCAAGCAGTTGGTTAACGCTACTGTCGGAGGAGAGGGTCGAGTCGAGCCCTCTAAGTTCATCGAGAACATTGCCCACTGCTGCGGGCGCTTCGATCGGTCCAGCAACATGAGCAGCCAGACGAATGGGGGCCTGTTGGCAGCGTCCGGCCGCCTGTGCGGAAAGAAAATGATTCTTAACCATAAGGGCTAAGATCTGATTTCGTCTGCGTAGTGGCTTTTGATTGTCCGCCACGGTGGGGGCATACTCGCCGGGCGACTTGGTGATCCCTGCCAGAAGTGCCGCCTTGTCAGCATCATAGGAAGTGAGCGCTGACACAGGCGCGCCAAAATAATACTGGGAGGCAGCCGCGAAGCCGTAACGGCCATTTCCTAAGTAGATGAAGCTGGCGTAACGCGCAAGTATTTCTTCTTTGGCCCTGCGCTTGGATCCGCAGTGCTTCTGCATCTCTCCCTCGATCCACAACGAGAGACGCATTTCCTCTACTTTCAGCAAGAGCCTGTTGGCGGCCGGCACGCCGACGACGAAGGCGAGAACGCGCGGAAAATAACCCTGGTGTTGAAGCGTAATACTATTCTTCGTGCTTGTAAGTTCTTGCAAGAAGTAACCGCGCACAAGCTGTTGAGTAATGGTCGAACCGCCTTGTGGAAATACCGAAGCGCGCTCCGCGGCACTCTTGCCGTGTGGGCTTCCGGGCCGGGCAATCAAGGCGCGAAGGTTTGTCTTGCTGAGCAGACGAGGGAAAACAGAATAATCGACTCCCGAATGCGAGAAAAAGTTCTCGTCCTCAGCCGAAAGGATCGCCTGCCGCAGGACGTCGGGAATATCCTTGTATTGAATGATTTCCCGGCGTTGCGTGCCCAGTTCGATGAGGACACGGCCGTTTGCATCGTAGATGTGACCGGTGGTGGGAGGCTCAAAGCGAATGAACCCGTCCAGATCGGGTAGATTTCTTCGGTTGTAGCTGATGTACGTGATTCCGCAGAGGATGATCACTAGTGGGATGGCACCCAGCAAGGAAACAATGCGAAGCAAGCGACTCTTGCTGTAAATCCTCCGCAGCCCGGAAAATGGTTTGAGAACGGTCCGAGGAAACTCTGGAAAAAGTAAATTTGTTTTGAGCATGTGAACTGCGTACAGCCGGAGGCCGGGATGTCTTATTAGTTGTTCCCTCCAGCGCACACGTTCCGAAGAGGGCGTGAATCGGGCGTCCAGGCCGCCCGATCAAGGAGCAGGGGCGTTTTCGATGCAAGGCACATCCGAGAATCGCCACTCTCTCAAGTACATCAATCTCTTATGCCGTGGCGCTTCTACCTCTCAGCAAATGGAGGACCAACAACACAATGCCCACGACGAGAACGAGGTGAATAAATGAAGTGGTGACGTGAAATGCGAAAAACCCAAGTAACCAAAGAACAATCAGAACTGCTGCGATTAACCCAAGCATATTTTCATCTCCTTGCTCCAAAGCACTAGGACACCGTTAATGCAGTTCTCCCGAATTCTCTGGATAGCTTCGAGTTTCCGGGAAAACAATGTCCGCCGAGCATGGTAGACACACGAAAGCATGCCGTCTGTACCGTTATGAACACCTTCGCATACTGAATTCACATTCAAACTTCCACGCGACACGTGAAAAGTTGACCATCCGGGCTGAGATAACCGGGGATTTCTGTGTCGAGGGAAATCGAACGCACGCCTGATCAGACTGCGAACATTCCTGCCGGCTTTTGATAGAGGCCGTGGGGGTTTCAAACAGTCTGGTTTTTACTTGAGGCCATAGGTTTGGACGAAACAGATTGGCGTGGCCAGCGGAGCAATGATTTTTTCATCTCTGACAATGAAAAGGCGTTGATCATGGCAATCCAATCTCTCTTGAAATCAAACATCCAACGCCCCGGCAATACCCGGACCGGAAGCGTCATTTGTCCGAATCCCCGAAGAGCTGCAAGGGATATGTTCGACCATTTTGCCCAAGAAACAGCATGCAAACAGCGATTTACCCAGCGGGAGCTCCACGTTTCCCAGGAAAGAAGCAGCCCGTGAATCGGGATTCGACGGGGGTTGGGAGGAAGCTGGTTGATAGTGTCAAGTGTGAGTTCGCGATTCTCCAAGGCGGACAGTCGTTTACCCTTTGTCGTTGCGAATGGTTCGTTCCGGCCTCCCGGGGCCACCACTTGAAAAGCGGGAATAGGCAACGCCACCGGCAGACTCGGTTTGCTTTCCGCAAGTAGTTGAGCGGCAGAGTCTGAAAGACATGAGGCCGATTCCAAACCGGGCGCTATTTCGTTCTGTTTTGCCACTAACCCTGGCGAATCTGAGATCAAATCATTCAAGGAGACGGATACGTTCAGATTCTCCCCCGAAGCCAATATTTCTGCGCATACCGGAACGGTGGCAAGAGAACTGTTCTCTGGCGTGAGCGCAGGCTCCTCGACAACGAATGCCGCAGCTGGAGAAGGCGACGTATTGAGGAGTGGTTCAGGCAAACTCGCTTCATCCACCGTGAACGGGGGCACTAATTCCTTTGCAAAACTTGAGTACATGACCGCGAGATCGCTGTCCATGTGATTGCTGAAGCTGGGGAGCGCCGGGACGGGGCAAAAGTCGTCCAACAAATATTCCCGTGCGGCTTCTTCGACCATCCGAGCTGGCACCAGCCGGAGTTGTTCCACATGCGCTTTAATGAGGGCGTGTTCGCAGAGTAGATTCATCACGCGGGGAATCCCTTTCGAATAAAAGTGGACCGCGTCCATTGCGTCGGAAGCAAAGATGGGGTCTCCCACGGCGCCGGCGATCCGTAGCCGCTCCGCGACGTACCCATGGGATTCCTCAAGGGTGAGAGGTGCAGTGGTGCACCGGAGCGTAATTCGCTGCCGGAGTTGCCGGAGTTCAGGCCGTTTGAGCTTATCTTCGAGCTCCGGCTGTCCCACGAGCACGATTTGCAGCAATTTTTCGGCGGGAGTTTCGAGATTTAGCAGAAGTCGAATCTCTTCCAATAACTCGCACGACAACCCCTGTGCTTCATCCACGATCAACACTGGGATCTCGCCAGCACGATAGCGCTCGATCAGCCAAGTGTTTAACCGCAAGAGCGTGTTGCTTGTTCCCGCAGAATCAACAGGAATCCCAAAACCGTTGAGTATGAAATCGAAGAGGTGGCTTACGTTCAAATTGGGATTGAAGATAAACGCTGTCGGCATTTTCTGCCGGGGCAGCCAATCGAGAAGGTAGTTGATCAGAGTCGTCTTACCCGTTCCCACCTCGCCCGTCAGCAGAACAAATCCCTTGCGGCTCTGAACACCGTAGGTGAGCTGAGCCAGAGCTTCCAGAGTCCGCGACGTCAAATACAGGAATCGAGGGTCCGGATTAACATTGAAAGGATTTTCACGCAGCCCAAGAAATTTCTTGTACATGGCTATCCGATCGTGGCTCCCACCGTTGCATTGGTGTTACTTTTATCCGGTAGAACATCTCGTCATTCAGTTCTTGGACGGGACCCTTTCGCGAGCGCTTTTCCCTGTCGTGCCGCTCCAGTCTGAGGACAAACTTCCGGAATCATATTCGTGATGGTGGCGTTGAATTGCGAGCGCAGCGAGCAGCGCCGCTCGTTCAATCAGTCTGCCTTCAACGGGGGTTGGAGTCCGGGGAAGGCAACTGTACATCTCCAGTGTGCCGAGAAGTTCCTCGTTTAGCGAAAGAATAGCCATGCAGCAAAAGACAGAGAGTCCAGATTGCGCGGCAAATTGGGCGATTGTGTGTGTGAGGTGTTCAGCGTCATCCGGGAACAAGACCAGTGAAATCACGTTGCCCACCTGAACATCGAGCGCAATGCAAAGTTTATCCAACACCTGAGTGAGCGGCGCCCCCGTGGAAATCAATTCAAGAACGTGGCTTTCCCCGACCAACAGGGTTTGCACGGTGTCAGATTTTTGTCGATACAAACTAACCCCCTTTTGGACTCGTTCGACGTGAAATTTCTTCTCAGTCCTACCGGCAGTGTCACGCCCGATTCTTATCCAACTACGATTTCTACTCTGGTACCTCAGCGCGCCCAAATTGATTGGGCAGTGCCGCGCGTCGAGCTCCTTTATTCAATTCCGCCCTCTTGTGGACAATTCCAGGCAAGCTTTCCCCGAACGCGAGGGAGAACGCTCTTACCCGGACTGTTCATCACATCCAATTGTTCGCGCATGATATGCGTCGAGGGAAAGAGTGTCTGTTCACTTTTGTACACGTTCCCCGGCCAGAAGAGGCTTCCGAAGCCAGAAGATAAGAATGGCTATGGGGCGCACCGATCGATGGCAATCAGTGCGAGAAGTTGGCTCACCCTAAGAAAGTCTTTGGCGTTTACCTGCAAGAATAACGATGAGGACGAGAGCCACGATGACGATCAACCCGATAACGGCAATCAGGACGGGGTGTCCATGATGCGAGATGAATGCGAGCATTTGCCGTCCATAACGGGCGGCCAGGAATGCCAGGAGCGAATATCTAACAATCCGGCCCACGGCCAGCGCGACGAGGAATTTCTTCACCGAATATTGCATGGCGCCCGCGGCGAAAAGGAAAGGAACCATGGGTACCGGGGGCGGCAACAAAGCGGGGACTGCGATTGCGCCAAAGCCCCATCGTCCGAAGATCTCGCAAACTTTCTCGACCGTCTTAGGCGGGAACCTGCGCGCGAGAGTCTCCTTGCCTCCTTTGCGAGCAAGCCGGTAGGTGAGGTAGCCGCCGATCACCGAACCGGCGGTCGCCATGAAAGCATAGTAGGACCACAATTCTCCATGGCGCGCAGCCAAGACAATGGTCAGAACATCCATGCTTCCTGGAAGAGGAAGGATGGAGCTGTCGAGGAGTCCGAGCGGAATGAAACCAATACCGCCGAGGTGGAATAGCCAGCGCCGCACGCTGCGGGCTAAAGTGGGTGCTACGGCCGCGATGATGTGGTGATGGAGCATTTTCTGGAGAAGCCAGCATCCATTCTTACATGCAGATGATGCCGGCAAGGAGAAATTCCCGGCCTACCAACGGTGCCCCGAGAGGCTCCCCGACAGGGTCGGGGCACCGGGGCCCTTCACCTCGTTCACGGTGGACAGCCCCAAGTGATGCTGTGAAATGCGCGAATCAGGGCCGAAGCCCATCAATGCGGCGATGGTTACGGCACGACTAAAAGTCGTGCCCTCCTGTGGTGGCTGCACGGGCGAGGGCAAAACCACGGGTCAGAAGACCCGTCACTACAAGGAGCGGAGGAATTCGAAAAGCGCTTCTTTTTCGGTGCGCGTGAACTTTTCGAATTTTTCGGTGACCTGGGCGGCTTCGCCATGATGGCGCAGGATGGCGTCGGTAAATGTGAGGGAGGCGCCGTCGTGCATCAGGCGGGAGTGGAGACGGAGGCCCCAGAGCGGGGCGGTGCGTATTTTGTTGGCGGTGTTGTTGAATCCGGGGATGGAGAGATTTTTCCAGGTGATCGCGTACATCCGCTTGCCGTAGTGCTCGGTCATGGATTGGACGATGCCGTCGCCGCTGCCAATGTTGTGGAGGAGGAAGTCGCCGTAAGGATGGAAGGTCTTATCGCCGAGGACGGGGGGAACGGTGAAAGTGCCGCCGTTGATCGCAGTGCCCGCGGAAGCGGTGGTGAGCGTGGGGACGTGGCAGGTGGCGCAGCCGATTTTGTCGAAGAGAGCTTCGCCGTGTTTGGCTTGTGCCGATTGGGCGAGTGTCAAGTCGCGCGCGGGCACTTCGGTGGCCCGTATGAAGCGGGCGAAGTGATCGATGTCGGAGAGGCCGTCAGGGCCGGGAGTGTCATTGGGCTCTGAAACGGTGTTGCAGAGATTCGTGACCTCGTCGGGCTGGAGGCGGTTGGTGATGCCCATTTCGTTGAGATAGGCATCGCCGGAGAAGGAAAGCAAGCTGGCATGCTGGTCTTTCCAGCCAAAGCGGCCGATTCCGGTATGGCTGGGCGCTTCGACAATAGGAACGTAGAGAGCCTGGCCGCAAATTCTGTGTCCGCTCTTTGTGCACTGTTCCTTCGCAAGGTCGACGAGGGCCTGGTCAGCAATAGCTTCGACGAAGCCGTCGCCGAGAAGATTGAGGGAGATGCGGAAAGTGCGAATTTTTTCGGTGTCCGGGACGTGCTCCTGGATTTCGATATTAGGGAACGCGCCGCTGGGGCAGATGGCGCGGTCATTTATGAGGGAGCGGCCCTTGATGATTTCCGCGCCATGGTTTATGGGGATATCCGGATTTTGAAACTGGCCTTTGGTATCGCGATGGCCGACGCGTAATTCCGAGACCTGACTCGAGCCGCCGGAGGTGGGGTTCTGGTGGCATTCGCGACAGGATTGCGCGTTGTAAAGCGGGCCGAGGCCATCGGCGACAGCTTCGGTTTCCTCAAACTTGGCTTGGTCGGCGGTGTGGGTGGCGGTGTCAACGAGGCCGTTGCTCTTGTTGTCGAAGCCGGCGGGGGCTTCGGAGAGCTGCGTTGCGAGAGAAACCAGAGCAAGAGACACAAACACGGAGAGGATAGTCAAGGCTTTCATGGGCACCTCAGGAGGGCGGGCTTATGGCGAATGTACTCACTTGCCGAATAAAAGCCAAGTGAAAAGAAAGAGAATTTTCGCGACTTCGGGTAGAAGCGAAAATGACGGATTCCGGCGATGCGGCGTTATTAAGAAAGACGGTGACGGAGCAAAGGAAGAAGCAACGCTGTGCCCGCGAACATCAGCAATAACGTGGGAGGCTCCGGAGTAGCGGCCGAGTTCAAATTGATCGTGCCCGTAAGTCCTGTCGAGTCGTTATTGAAGTTCTGATCCAGCCCGGAGCAACAGTTCACGGTGAAGTCGATCGTACTTCCTGCACTGAGCGTTTCCGTTAGCGAGAAGCTCGCGGACGTGTTGAGCGAGTCGATGTTCGTGGAAAACACGGATAGGCCATTCACCAGGATGCGGTCGAATGTCGTGGTTGAATCCAAGGCGGAATATGTTCCGTTGATCAGGTAAGTTCCCAGCGCTGGAGCCGTCCAACGGACGTCGCTGTCGGTGCCGGCGGTATCCGCAGGATGCATGTTGAGCGTATCGGTGGGCAGAGTCCACGAGCCACATGTAACGGATGAGCCGGTGTTGTTGCCCACCACAACCGGGAACCCTCCGGGAGATCCCGACCAATTAGGAAGGCCGCAAGCAGTGGAATTGGTGGCCGCAAGAAGAGTAAATGTCGAACTCGACTCCACATACTGGCCATAGCTCCACGCACCGTTTGGATTCGAACTACCCGAAAAGCTACTTGCAATACCGTCGGCCCGGGCACTCAGCACCAGGCACGTTCCCATCAGAGTGACTGCCAAGGCTGCGAAGACAGCCCGTAGTGCGATGCGCTTGGAATAATTCATGGCCGCGTTTCTCCTTTGCCCCGAATGGTTATACATGGAGGGTCATAGGAGCTTGAGCATTCCATCAGCCAAAGGGCTGCAAAAGGGCCATTTGATATGTGTCAAATCTCATTTGAAAGGTGTCCGGGAAGCCACTGCGTCATCGCGTCGCAAGACCAAGCACTTTCAAATTTGGAATCCGTCTACTCAAATCAAAGCAATCGAATGAATTGCAGATTCTTGGAGTTCCCACAACTTTGCACATGAGCGGAAATATACTTCTCCTTTCTGATCCCCAGATGGCCGGTGTATTATCCAATGCACTGTCCCCCACAACTGAACATGCAGGACACAAAACAGTTTTCCTTCAGTTCGTTCTGGCTCGATATTGAGAAGCGGCGGCTCCTGTATCGCAATCAACCGGTCATCCTCACGCGCAAGGCGTTGGATACGCTGGGCGTCCTGGTGTCGAACGCGGGACACGTAGTCAGCCGAGAGGAACTCAAGCGACTCGTATGGGGCGACGGCGTGGTGGAAGAAGCGACCATTGCACAGAACATTTTCACGCTGCGGAAAACTCTGGGTGAGCACGAGCCGGGGCAGAATCTGATCGAGACGATCGCGGGCGTCGGGTATCGCTTCACAGGTCAGGTACAAGCCTATTCCTCCGATGCGAGTGTGCAGAGAAGCGAAACTGGAAAGAGCCCGGCCGCGCGGCGCATCTCGAAGGTTCAAGCGCGCCTGCTGTGGGTCGTCCCAGCTGTCGTTTTGGCTCTTGGACTTGCCGCTGGCTTTTGGTGGCGTCACGATCCGCGGCGCACTTCGCGCATTCAATCTTTGGCCGTTTTGCCTTTTGCAAATTTCACCGGCGATCCGCAACAGGAGTACCTTGCCGACGGCATCTCCGACGCTCTCTTAACGGACGCCGCGCAGATCCCAGGATTGCGCGTTGTTTCGGGAAGCTCCGCTGCGCGATACGCCAAGAGCGACCCGGACAAGAAGATTTCGCAGGAGTTGCACGTGGACGCGCTCGTCGAGGGCGCGGTCCTCAAGAATGGGGATCAGATCGCCGTGGATGTGCGGCTGGTGCAAACGGCAGATGACCACACGCTTTGGACCGCGCGCTTCGAGGTATTGCCTCGCGACCTGCTGGGACTTAACTCCGACATCAGCCGGTCTCTGGCGAAGCAATTGCAATCGCCGGGAGGCGGACAGTTCGCCGCGCCACATTCCTCGGCCGGGACGGGGAGCGTCGAAGCGTATAACGAGTACCTCAGGGGACGTTTCTTCTGGAACAAGCGCACCGAAGAGGCGTTTGTAAAAGCCATCGCTTACTTTACGCATGCCATAGCACTCGACCCGAAATACGCGGAGGCCTATGCCGGGCTGGCCGACTCGTATGCTTTGCTAGGTTCCCTGGCAAATGCGGAAATTCCACGCGCGCAAGCGATGCCCAAGGCCAAAGCGGCGGCGATGCAGGCCCTGCAAATCGACGATTCCCTGGCGGAAGCACACACTTCGCTGGCCTTCGTGAACATGCACTACGAGTGGGACTGGGCCGGCTCCCAGAATGAATTCAAACGCGCCCTAGAACTGAATCCAAACTATGCCACGGCTCATCAATGGTACGCGGTGTGGCTCGCGGCCCAAGGGAAAACAGCTGCTGCACTCGAAGAAGAACGCCGCGCGCAACGTGCAGATCCCCTTTCTATCATCATCATGACCGATACTGCCCAATTGCTGATATACGCGGGACGCGAAGATGAGGCCACAGAACAAGTCAAAAGGGCATTGGAGATAGACCCGGCTTTCCCTTTGGCTCACCTCTATCTCGCGATAGCGTATATGGAAAAGAAAGACTGTCCGGCAGCAGTCACAGAGTTTCAGAAGGTCCTGGCCATCAACAACAGGGATCCCTGGGCGTTATCGGGGCTTGCCCAGGCGTACATTCTCGTCGGCGAGAGGGGGAAATCCGAGGCAATCCTGCGCGACTTACTCCAGCGCGCAAAGAGCCAGGAAGATTTGACCATTGAATTGGCGAAGATTTATGCACAACTGGGCGAGAACGATCAAGCGTTCACCTGGCTAGAGAATGCTTATCGAAACCGCGCAGGGAGCTTGATTCTTCTAAACCACGCTCCCGATTTCCGAGCCCTCCACCATGACCCCAGGTTTGCGGATCTGGACCGGCGGATTGGCTTGCCGCCCCCCGGCGAGCACGAGTAGCAAACAGTTTGTGTGTGGCGCGCGCATCCCATGCAAGCCGGTATACAATTCTTCGCGACAATTTATTGCGGCAGCCCTCGCAATGATTCCTCGCGACAACCCCCATGCACGAGGCGCGCGGCCGCGACGCTGCTGCTGGTCCTGGGTGGGACGCTCCAAGCGAAAGATCCGGCGTGAGAATGGTGGGCAACAGCGAGCCGGGTGGAGATTTTCATTTTCTTCGCGCGTGCACGGATTGTGCGAGATGATGGAAGGGCAATGAATTGCGATGAATACAAGGTGACGAGAGAGTTTATCGACAGCGGCGATGCAGACGTGCGGGCCTTCGCGGAAAAGGCGACGGCGGGGGTTACGGATGACATCTCGCGCGCGTTGAAACTTTATTACGCCGTGCGCGATGAAATTCTCTACGACCCTTATTATGCCGGCGAGGGGCGCAATTATTTTCGCGCCAGCGGTTGCCTGCGAGCGAAGCGTGGCTTTTGTATCCCCAAAGCGGCGCTGCTCGCGGCGGCGGCGCGATCGGCTGGGATTCCGGCGCGCGTCGGCTATGGGGATGTGCGTAATCACCTGTCCACGAAAAAGTTGCTCGAGCTAACGGGCGGAAATCTTTTCATCTGGCATGGCTACACCGAGCTTTATCTTGAAGGCCGGTGGGTCAAGGCGACGCCCGCGTTCAACCTGAGTCTCTGCCAGCGCTTCGGTGTGCGCCCGCTGGAATTTGATGGGAGAAGCGATTCGCTCTTTCACGAATTCGACCAGGGAGGCCGGCGTCACATGGAGTATGTGAAGCAGCGGGGCCATTACGCCGACGTGCCGTATGACACGATCATTGCGGATTTCAAAGAGGCGTACCCACGGTGGTTTGCCGCCCCCGCGCCGACTGTACGCGGAGATTTCGCGAAGGAAGCCGGAGCGCGGGGAATCTAATTTGCTTTTCCCGGCTACGGATTAAACGCGCCACGATCGACGAGTCTGCTTCTCGCCCTCCAAGAACCGCTCATTGCTCGAAGATGCTCACGGTCGGAGCAACGTCGCCTGGGCTTTGGTCAATTCGCACAAATTTCTTCGCCGAAATGAGATAAATCACGGAAGCGTTCCCCGTGGTGGTTCGGCCGTTGGGCGATACAGTGAAATTGGAAAACGACCTCACCCCCAACGTAAGAGTGCCGCTGCTCGCGCTACTATCTTGCGTAACGGTGAGATTGTGACAGACCCTTCTGGGGAAGGGGAAGAAGCCGCCGCACTGACCATTAAAGGCCCTTCCGAGACCTGAGGATACTGTGGACGCTGTCACTGCGGGCGGGGCCACGCCGAAGAAGAAACTTCCCCCAAGAGAAAAAAGGCCGAATGGCGCGCCCGACTGCGGTTCGAGGAAGCCCAAACCCACCATTGCGTCTGCGCCCAAGAAAAAGGCCTTGTTGTTGTCCACAAGGTAGAGGATGGGTGGGGTGCCGGCGCCTCCGGTGATGGTGACGCGGCCATCGGGGTCCACGGAATACGCGAGGCCGCTAGTTGTCTTGTCCGTCGTGATCGACCCACCGTCGTTTTCGTCGGAGGTGATGCTGAGACTGCCGCTTCCGTTTGCCGTGAACAGCCCGATTTGAACGTTTGCTTGTGTTGTGGGTGAGGCGCTATTAACGCCCACTTCGTAAAAGACGGAGACGGCGTTGAGCGAGCTGTTCGAATAGGGAGTCGAGGCCTGCAAGAGTAAGGTGCCGCTTTCGAGCCCGGAAGTGGACTCCGTATCCGTCGTCATGATTAAGGCCTCGCTCGCGGAAACGACGTACAGGCTGAAGTGCGTAGGTTGGGGAGTAGTTGCGCTGCCGGTGACGCGGCCATTCGCGTCCGGAGCCGAGTACAAGCCGGTGAAGCTGACGCCGTTGTGGATTGTGACGGCGTCGTTGACGTCCTCGGTGCCTCCAGAGATGTTTCCGGCCCCGTCAGCGGAGAAAAGGCCCGCGGCCGCAATGCGGCCGCCGGAGCTGTCCTGCCCGGAGATACCAAATCCATACGAGCCTTTAATACTGGCTAGAGTGAAAGCAGTCGGATCTTGCAGGCGCATGATGCCCGAGCCGCGGGTACCGGTGGCGCCGTTATTATCGTCGAATTCGATCAAGCGGCCCTTGGTGGCCACGCCAACGTTGTTAAGGGAACCAAGAGCGAATGCATAGGCTACATTGCCACCGAGGCTGCTCGTGAAAGTAGCGGTTCCGCGATTATCCAGCCCGACGATGTAGGTGCCGCCAGTGATAGTAACGCTAGTTGGGGGCCCCGACGGGCCGTTGATGTCTTCCTCGCCGCTCGTGATATTGCCGAACCCGTCGGCCGTAAAGCTTCCAGCTACGGCGACCTGTTTCCCGGTCGCATCGTCGAAGCCCTGAAACAGGAACGCGTACTGGCCTTTCAGCTCGGAATCAGGATTTACGACCGTAATGGTGGAGGAGGCAGACCTTGTGTTGTCGGACATGGAGGTCGCCGTGAGCGTTACGGTGGGAGAAGGCGGCACCACGGAAGGAGCGGTATAGGTAATCGGCGTTCCGCTCGTCGAGCTTGTAGCAGAAATTGCCCCGCACGTCAGGGGAGGGACAGTGGGACACGGAGTAGGAGGTGCGCCTTGCGTGAGCGTCCAGTTGACGCCCTGACCGCTCGGATCGAAGCTGACCGTGGCCGTAAACTGTTGCGCCGCCGTGTCCTCGGCAACTAAGACGGAGGGTGGCGAAACGAAAACCGCGATGGCGGCGAAGGTGATCTGGATGCTGTTCGACTTTGTGGAATCGCTTAGTGAGGTCGCCTGGATGATTACTAGTACGTTGTTGGGCGGCGGAGTCGTCGGAGCTGTATAGGTTACGGTAGTGCTGGTTGGATTGCTGAGGGTGCCGACCGCTGGCGAGGGAGAGACAATCTTCCAGGATGCAGGGTCGACGCCCTTGTTTACAGGATCAAAGTTCACGGTAGCCGTGATCGTCGCGGTGCTACCGGCAGGGCAAGAAGGCGGAGCCGGGCAGGCTTCGACCGAGCCGACGGATGCCAAGAGGGAAACCGAGATGGCGGCAAAATCTATGCTCACAGGGGCTGACTGCGTGGGATCGGCCACCGAAGTAGCAGTGATTGTTACCATCACGTCGCTGGCCG